>Ga0207422_1000144_pt1 | contig 271378 bp, 172 predicted proteins | sample MarCyaLeptolynsp_FD_187757 | JGI IMG/M metagenome (GOLD analysis project Ga0207422, IMG submission 187757) | Marine cyanobacterial communities from Panama - species 1 Leptolyngbya sp. (SPAdes) | ecosystem: Environmental > Aquatic > Marine > Unclassified | place: Panama: Panama City | collected... | reverse complement strand
AGAGAAGTTACCTCAATATTTGGGATTTTTCGAGTTCATGCATAATGCCAGAAAACGGGGCAAAGCTCTTCTAGGGAGCTTGTTAGAAACATTGTTCAGTTAGCTCCCCGAAACAAGGATTGAGCCACTATCTTTTGGATCTTCTGCCCCTAACTGGATCGCACCGATTAAGCTTTGAGTCCAGGGATCGAGATCAACCCACCCACCCGCATCAGGTTTCGGCGGCTTAGGCAATAGCGTTTCTTGTTGGATCGAACCTAACAACGACTGGACTAAACACCAACGATCGCAGATTGACAGCTGTAATGCCTGATTTTGTAATTCCTGGAGTCTCATCAGCCTGTTTTCTACAACTCTTTATCTATTGTAGATTGTTGCTAGCGCTATTCACCTCAAAGTAGCCCTTGTTAAGAATCTCGCACTGCCGATCGCTTACAACTGGCGTTCTCATCGTGCTACTCAACGTGTTTAGGGCAAACTTCAATTCAGAACATGCGCGAAAGAAACAGACATCAAACTCAAAAAAGAAATTTGCCTGTCCCAAAATTAGCGGCACATCATTTGCTTGTGTCCAGGCAAATGCCAGGTTAATCATTGGAAATGAACTAACGCGAGCACCAACAACAACTGCGCGAGCTTCAAAGCGAGCCAAATTTCCCGCTAATAGAACCGAGAGGGTTTCATCTTCCCAGATCAGGTCCAGTTGTAGTCCTAAGTCGTAGGGTAAAACATTAACACTTGTACCTGTATCTAACAAGCCTTCAGTATTCAGGGATTGACCGTTCAGACTCAGTGTCAAAGGCAGATATGGCATTCGATCGACAAGCCCAAGACTGCTGTCAATGATTTTGTAGGGAAATATTTGAGCATTAATTATGCTGTTCTTGTTGCTTTGTCGCCAGAAGATTCATCAAAACATTGGCAGCGTCCGAGCAATTGTAGGGCGACCATACAAGATACTCCTGGTTGGCGACAAAGAAATTTACATTTTCTTCTTTGACCAATTCTGTTGCAAGAAATTGCATCAACAGCAGCTTATCAATTATCGATCAATAATGGATCGAACTTTTGTGACTTCAATAGTATCTATCAATACTGGAGAATATGATTGGGTTTCTGTTGCTATTGGATTCCTAAAAATAGGAGCAACAAATTTCTCAATCTTATCTATATTGGTAATTATTCCGCCGATAATCGCAAGAGCACCAACTACGGAAATTACAATAGCCTTTGTTTGTGTGGCTGCAGACTGAATGCGCTCAAGAATTGATAACTTGCGTGGTAAGGGTTGACCAGTAGCATCAACTAATGGCTGATTATCTGGCTTGGGCGAGGTCATAATAGAGGTTTGTGGATAAGACAAAAATGTTGATGGGCAGGTGGGGGCTAACTGTTAAGTGAGGAGCAATTTTCGGCCTAACACTAGCCAGATTTAGAGCAACCTAAGCTTATTTAGAAATTAATGTAGAGGGATGTTGCGAGGTGCGCCCGCTCCATCATCCAGCCGTCCAAAATCGCGAATCTAAAATCCAAAATGGTATTATCGACCGCGTTTCCAGACGTACCAACCAATGTAGCTCAACAGGATCGTTGCTCCGATCGCATAGCCGACGCCGCTGGGAATGCCAGAAACCGCGAGCGCCAGACTGCCCACCCATAGCGTCAGCGCATAAATAAACAAGACCGTCAAACGCTGAGACAGTCCTGCTTGCAACAGACGATGATGCAAATGGCGATTATCGGCCACAAACGGCGATCGCCCCTGACACAAGCGACTCAAAATTACCGTCGACATATCCAGAATCGGCACTGCCAGAATTAAATAAGGTAAGACAACGGCAACAGCCGTCACCCCTTTAATCAAACCAATCGCCCCCACTCCCGCCAGCGTAAACCCCAGGAAATACGCCCCCCCGTCCCCCATAAAGATTTGGGCGGGATTAAAATTGTAGCGTAGAAATCCCAACGCTCCCCCTGCCAGCGCTGCTGCCACCAGCGCCGCCGCTGGTTGGTGCATAAACAAACTCGCCACCAGCATCACCACTGCCGCAATTCCCGACACCCCCGCTGCTAGACCATCAACACCATCAATCCAGTTAATCGCATTCGCCATGCCCACTAACCAGAGCAGCGTAATTGGCAAACTGGCCCAGAGCGGCAAGGGGACCAGGCCGCTGAACGGAATGCTGAGGAACTCAATCTGGACACCAACATGCCAGGCCCAGGTGGCAACTGCAGCCTGCAGCAACAATCGGGTCATCGCCGACAAACTGAACAGATCATCTGCAAGGCCGATCAAAAAGAAGGCAAGGCCACCAATCGTCACTCCCCAGATTTCGTATTCTTCCTTTGGCCCCAAAATTTGACCATTGGCGTCCAGAAATCCCCCACTCCACCACACAATTAATAGGGCAATTAGCGTCCCCGCGTAAATCGAAATTCCTCCCAACCGCACCATGGGACGTTTGTGGACTTTGCGCTCGTTGGGTAAATCGACACGCCCGCTTCGGAGCGCAAGCCGCTTCACAGCGGGCGTGCTGCAAAGCACAACGAGAGCGGAGAGCAAAAAAGCAATCAGATGATACAGCTGGGCAGGCATCTGCAGTTGAGTGAGTGGAAGACAAAAAACAGGTCAGGCAGAGTCTACTATATCTGTCCAGTTTCGCCCAGCCCAATCGGGAGATTTAGTGACAATGAGCCGCAAGAAAACCCAGATCGTAAAAAGCATCTTCTGGAAAGAGGGGCAAAACAAGGATGGTAGGAGTTAACCCATGACCTAACTGGTAAATTCCGAGGCAACAATCATAGACCCGATCCCTGTATCGGTAAAAATTTCCAGCAGCAGCGCGTGGGGAATGCGACCGTCGATAATGTGAGCACCCCGTACTCCCTGGGCGAGCGATCGCACACAGCAGGTCACTTTAGGAATCATTCCCCCAGCCACCACTCCCCGATCGATCAACTCGCGAGCTTGTTGGATGTCCAGCTTCGGCAGCAGCGTTGCCGGATCTTTGTAATCTTTCAGGATCCCTGGAGTATCTGTCAACAGAATTAACTTCTCAGCCCCCAACGCTGCCGCCAGTTCTCCAGCGACCGTATCAGCATTAATGTTATACGCCTGCCCATGTTCATCTGCTGCCACACTAGAAATTACAGGAATATACCCTTCTTTGACCAGCGGTTCCAAAACATTAGGGTTCATATTGCTCACTTCCCCCACAAAGCCAATTCCCTCTTGCCCATGAGGACGCGCCTGAATGAGATTCGCATCCTTGCCACAGAGACCAACAGCAGAGCCGCCAGCCTGGTTAATCAGCGAAACCAATTCTTTGTTGACCCGCCCCACTAAAACCATTTCCACCACATCCATGGTTGGGGCATCCGTCACTCGCAAACCATTCTTAAACTGAGGCTCAATGCCCAATCTCCCCAACCAGGTATTAATCTCAGGACCGCCACCATGAACGACAACAGGACGCAAACCGACACAGGCCATAAATACAATATCGCGGACAACCTTGTGTTTCAGGTGACTATCTTTCATGGCAGCGCCACCATATTTCACCACGACTGTTCGCCCGGAAAATTGCTGAATGTAGGGCAAAGCTTCGCTCAGGACCCGCACACGTGTCGCTTCATCTTGTTGAATGTATTCGCTCTCGTTCTGCATAAGTGACATGGGAATGCAAACTATAAGGATTGAGAGCAGTTTAGATCATTAAACTGCCCTGAAACTATTCCTCAGATATAGAAAAGACTACAAAAAAATAGGCTTGATTAAGCAAGCGATCGCATCAGATCCTTCACAACAGACTACCGATCTCCGATCCGGATGGGCTAGAGTAAGGATCGAAAGCATCTGGGGAACACAATCGGTGCTTAACCCCCATTCCCCGTTCCCCGTTCCCCGTTCCCCATTCTTCAAAATATGCTCAATCAACTGAAAGATACAGACTTTTCCGCCCATCTCAATCAAACCTTTCGCATCCAGTTAGAAAATGCAGAGCTTCTGGAGCTTGAACTCATAGACGTCGCCCTCATGGGATCCAAAGAAGTGTTCGATCCTGCAATAACAGGACAACGGCACCCATTCTCAATTGTCTTTCGGGGGCCGCAAACCCCCCTACTCGCTCAACAGGTTTACCCTCTGGAACACGAAACCATGGGACGACTCGAAATCTTTTTGGTGCCGCTACATTCAGATTCTCAGGGAAACCGTTACGAGGCTATTTTTACTTAAATAGTCAACACAATATAGCAATTCTCAGGCTAGTGAGGTATGGAAATGTGCCCCTGCCGAAGGCAGGGGCACATTTCCATGTACTTCAGTCGCACGGGAACCGCTATAAAGACCAGCGTTCAATCGTCGTCCTTCCAAGCCAACATCTGTCTCCGGCTCCAATCAGTTTTTCTCGAACCCATTATGGTCAACACTCCTTTTGAGACGCCGCGTACAAAACACGGCGTCACCCTCCGCTCAATGACACCTGCTGACGAAAACTTCCTCTGCCAGCTTTACGCCAGCACCCGGGAAGAGGAACTTGCTGTCTTAGGTTGGTCTGATGAGCAAAAAGACGCTTTTCTCGCCATGCAATTTAATGCCCAGCACAAGTTCTATCTAGAAAATTTCACTCAGGCAGATTTTCATATTATGCAACTGGGCCAGGACTCAATTGGTCGTCTTTATCTCGACTATCGCAAAGACGAGATCCGTATTATTGATATTGCCTTATTGCCTCAATATCGCAACAAAGGCATTGGTTCTGCTTTCATCAAGGACATCCTGGCAGAAGCTGCACAAAAAAGTTTAGCTGTGCGGATTCATGTAGAACACTACAATCGTGCGCTCGCACTCTATAAACGGCTTGGCTTTCGCAAAATTGGAGATGAAGGAGTCTACTACTTAATGGAATGGACTCAGGGAAGTTTTCTGAAAGTTCAATAAATTCATTACTGATTGGTCAGTGTTGATTGGTCAGTATTTTTGTGCATTACTTCAAGTTTTTAAGAGAGTTTTAAAAAAAAATGAATATGACTTGGAAGGTTATTTTGAAAACCTTGCGAAGCAAGGTTTTCAAAATAACCTATTTCTTGGTTGGGGCACGAAGAAATAGAGGTTAGTGCCCCCATTGGGGGCACTAACCTTCCAAGTCGTGTTTAGAATAAATGTTTTTGAGCTTCTTTAAGTGCTCTAATATTAGAGCACTGCGAGAATAGATTAAGAACACCAGATAAGGTTCAAGTAAGATGCTTTAACTCTTTTGCCATATTCAACAAAATCAGAACCCATTGTTTATTAATTAGCACTTCTGTTGAGTCTAAATTTTAGATCTACTCATCGAAACAGATGCTGGAAAATTAACAATGAAATCTCAACAACAATCCTGAAAAAATCAACAATAAACAATAAAACTTTAGCTATGAGCTATTCACCATAAACTCTCAACAATAAGCATGAACATTATTTACTTTCGCGATCGCATAACAGCGCATGTAAAGATTCGATAAAGATTGGGTAAAATGAGCCGCTACACTCTAAAGTTTGGATTGAGAATTCTAAACTGCAGGTTGTCAATACCAGCGTTAGGCTGCACAATGGGGAAGGCTTTTGCAAACCACACAGTTGTTGGCAGAATGCCTCTTTCTGGCAACCATTGCCACAGTTGGCAGCCGGACTCCTTTTTCCGGGAGTCTGCGCCAAGTTGCATCCGGCTCGTCGTTGGTGCTCTACCCATGCATTGCCTTGACAAAAGCTCCTGCGCTCGGAAATCGCAGGTCACCTTAAGCCTTGCAGGGACGTTCCCATCCTGCTAACTCACAACCCTGAGCCGCGATCCGATTGCAACACCTAAGCAGAAGAGGACTTACCCAACCTCTAAACTGCTCCAACTCTCAACAGCAAACCCAGAACCAGAGCAACGACCCATTGCTGCTGGTTTAGATGTCAGGGCATTATCAATCGGCTCGGTGGATCAGTCAAAAAATCCAGTTTGAATGGTTTTCCCTGACAACCCGGTCAGGACATATTTTTTTCGTTCCAGGGCATAGGCCAGCATGGGCCAGCGAGCGTTACCCCAGAACAATCAGTCAACTTGCTCTCAGAGGTTAGCCCTGCTTGCGTTCCGGAACGCAAGCTTGTCCTCTTGCAAGGCAATCTGCCTGTGGCTAGAAGGTAGCCTGCCGCCATCCTGGTTCGATTGCCCCTGGAACATTTCAGCCCTATCCCGGCACGGGAAGCGAACCGCACTTTTCTAGCCAGTGCGCTGTCGGCTTGCCTCCCGGCAAATCCGGCCAGTCCGGAGCAGCAAACGCAACCCCATAGGCCAGATGGAACCGCACACCCAGAGAGCGTCCTCGTTCTTCCCCTTTCCCTGCGGATAACGCCTGTTGCCTCTCCCCCATTGCCAATGCCAAGCTCCCTTCCCAGGCCAGAGACCTTCTTTTGTTAAGAGGAGCACATTCCATGTCCGAACCATTTTTAGCCGAAGTGCGCATAGTCGGCTTCAACTTCGCGCCGCGCGGTTGGGCCTTTTGCGACGGGCAAATCCTGCCCATTAACCAGAACCAGTCCCTCTACTCCCTCCTGGGTACCACCTACGGCGGCGACGGGCGCACCTCCTTTGCCCTGCCGGATCTGCGCGGGCGCACCCCCATCCATACTGGTGCCAGCAATGGCAACTTTCACACCCTGGGACAAAAAAGCGGCGAGGAGACCCATACCCTGAGTGCTGCTGAGATGCCCCAGCACAACCACACAGTTGAAGCATCAACCGGCAACGCAACCACCAACAATCCAACAAATCAAGTCTTTGCCAGGGCCAGAGAACTGACCTACCACGAACTCAGTACCACAGTTAACATGAATTCCAGCATGGTGACTTCAGTTGGAGGCGGGCAAGCCCATGAAAACATGCAGCCTTTCCTGGCGGTCAATTTTTGTATTGCCCTGCAGGGCCTCTTCCCCTCTCGCAACTAAGGAGAAAATCAACCATGTCAGAACCCTTTGTCGGTGAAATCAGAATGTTCGCGGGCAATTTTGCCCCGCGTGGCTGGGCCTTTTGCGACGGACAGTTGCTTGCCGTCTCGCAGAATGATGCTCTATTTTCGTTGCTCGGTACAATTTATGGCGGTGATGGTCGCACCACCTTTGGACTCCCCGATCTGCGCGGACGCATTCCCATTCATGCAGGCCAGGGGCCGGGTCTTTCGAACCGCAGACTTGGAACAAAGGCTGGAGCAGAGAACGTTACACTAACGGTCAACCAGCTACCATCTCACAACCATGGGCCGCTTCGAGCATCAAGCTCTCTTGCAGATGATTTTTCCCCTGCTGGGAAAACACTATCTACTACCAATTACGACCTGTACATTGATGCGAGCTCCAACACCAATATGAGTAGCAGTGCTATCTCCAGTATCGGTGGCAGTCGATCCCATAGCAACTTGATGCCGTTCCTCTGTATTAATTTCATCATTGCTTTGTTTGGTATTTATCCATCTCGCCACTAGAGGAGCACCATCATGTCTGAACCATTTATCGCCGAAATTCGCATTTTTGCCGGGAATTTTGCCCCCAGAGGTTGGGCCTTTTGCGATGGTCAGTTGTTACCAATTGCGCAAAATACAGCCCTCTTCTCCCTGATCGGCACCGTTTACGGTGGCGACGGACGCACCACAACCGCACTGCCAAACTTACAAGGTCGTTCGCCAATGCATCCGGGGCGGGGACCGGGCTTGACCTCTCGTCGTCTGGGGCAGCGAGGGGGCGTCGAGACAATCACGCTAGTCGAAGCCCAAATGCCTAACCACACTCATACCTTGCGAGGCTCAACGGATGCCGCAGACGAAGAAGGGACCAGAAATCCCGCTAACGCTGTGCCAGGCGTTCCCCAAGCCTCGCAAGACTTGTATGGTGGCGCGACCAGTCTTACCCCCATGGCCACAGTATTGCTAAATTCAGGTGGCAGTCAATCCCACAACAACATGCAACCGTTCCTGACAATTAATTTCATCATCGCCTTAGTGGGAGTATATCCATCTAAAGGTTAATTCAGTCAGTTCAGGGATCAATCGAACAACATGCCGACCTTCGGGTCGGTTTTTTCATGCACCTTTCTCTCCAAGAGCTATCTTTGGTGCTCTTTAGACTCATCCGGAAATTGGAGTGGAAGCCTCCCTCTGGGGGGCTTCCACTCCAGTTCTCGGACAGGTCTTTTGTAAAGAATTTAGGGAGTAAAAGAATTTAGGGATTGCTCGGCAGAGTTGGATTGGTGCAGGTGGCGTTAAACGATACAGAACCTGACGATACGTTGGTTGGCGTACTATTATTATCACTGCTTAATGCTGCAAGAGAAGCCTGGGTAATCTCCGCACTTGATGAACCCGCAACATTAAAGTTGATTGTTCCGAAAGCACCACCGCCACCATTGTCGTTACCAAAAATATGGTAACAAGCACGGGCCGTATCGCTGGTGCGCAGTTCAATGTCATTCGCTGTGCCAATATTGGTAAAGTTATTATTTACAATCCGAATATTATTAGTCGGATTGTTCGCTCCAATTCCCAGGTCTTCATCGCTAAAGAGGCGAATCGCTTCTGAAGCAGTATTGGCAATTGTATTATCCTCAATCGTCAGATTGAGCGTACCTGAATTGTCACGGTGTAGGATCTGAATACCATCGTCACCCAAACCATTAAATCCGCCACCTGTGTTGTCTACCCCAATATCGTTATTTTGAATCAAGATAGTGTAATTCCCAGCCGGGTCTGCCGCATTGAATCCATCCAGGCTCATCAAGATACCATCCGAATCCATCCTTGAGTCGCCACTGAACGTATTGCCGTCAGCGGCGTTGGGCCCGCCAATGCGACCTTCTAGATTGCCGTTTCCAGCCCCTGTGAAGACATTCAACGCAGGGCCAGTCATATCGGTGATGGTATTGCCCTGGATATCGAAGGTCAGGGTTGCGCCATTCAAAACACCGATCTGCAGACCGCCCCCATTGGGGAAATTATCCGGTCCTCCCCCATTGGTAGATCTTGTATTGAGAATATTGACATCCTGGCTGCCGCTACCGCCCGCTTGCAAAACAACGACATCTCCCTCCAGGTTATTAAAGACTCCGCCATTCACGTCCATGGCCAGACTGGCTGTTCCCGCAGTCTCCACAAAGATGGCATTGACCCCATCAGTATCGTCATTATCATCAAAATTAGCATTGTCGATGTCAATCGTCAGGCTACCGCTCTCGTTATAGACCAACACCCCCGTATCGTGGAAATTGGTCACGTTAATATTGGTGATTGTCAACGTCCCTGTAATAGCAGCTGCCCCTGAGCCAGTTCCAGCCCGGAACTCAAAGACATTCTCATCGTTCGCATTGCCCACATTGTTAAAAGTACTGTTTGTGACCTGTAGATTGTTCACTCCATTGCCGAAAATACCATGACGGCCAATATTGTTGAGCGCAATTTGGTCAAACTGGACATTTGAGGTACTTGTCAGCGAGATGCCATCGCCAGTCGTATTTTGAATGGTTCCACCGGAGGCATTTTGGGTGCTGCCTGCATCTCCAGTTACAATCAACCCACCGCTAGTACCCGTTGTGTTGAGGACAATGCCATTCGTCGTGCCATTGGCACTAATGCTCTCAAACGTAACGTTCGCAGCACCAATCGTAGTGTTTGCGATATTCAATGCAGCGGCAGCAGCCCCCGTTGTACTAATCGTATTGCCTGCACCCTGTACTGTGATTGTACCACCACCCGTTGCGTTGAAACCTGTTCCTGTTGTCGTGGCGATCGTCAGGCCCCCGCCCGTAAAATCAATCGTTGCCCCCGTATTGCTCGTCAAATTCACCGCAGCATTCGCACCCGTATTGAACGACTTCGTACTACCTGTGAAATTAATATCAGCCCCGCCGCTATTGCCATTCACAAAAATACCGGTTCCGGTATCATTAATCGTGCCATCGATATTCACTATACCGCCAGTCCGGTTTTGCACATCAACTGAGTTTTGCGAACTATTTGTAATGGCTGCAGCAACAGTAACATTACCAGTGCCACCATCAATATTCACTGCATCGCCTGTGGTCGTAGTTGTTGCACCGATCGTGCCACCATTGATATTCACCGTACCCGTTGTACCATTTGAGTGAATACCATGACCGCTGGTGCCATCAATCGTGACGCTAGCAAAAGTAACATCAGAAGACGTTCCGCCTGTGACCTCAATGCCATTGATGTTAGCCCCCGCCGTACCCGCAATGGTCGAGCTGCCCGTCACATTGAACGTCCCGCCATTCACATTATTCAATCTGATCCCAACATTAGCTCCAGCGGCATTATTCTTGTCCACTGTTGCAAAGGTCATGTTGCTGCCGCCGATTGTAATTCCATCCAGGTTCAGAGCCGTGCCAGTCGTGCTATCAATATTATTATTGGCCCCAGTGACGTTAATCGTGCCCCCTCCAGAGGCAGCAAAGCCCGTCCCCGAAGTCGTATCTACATTCAGATTACCACCCGTAAAGTTAATCGTGTGTCCTGTATTGGTAGCCAGGGAAATCGCCGCTGCCGTGCCGCTATTAATGGTTTGAGTTGTATTGTTGAAAGTACTGCTGCCTCCCGTGTTGTTATTCACATCAATCCCAATGGCCCCACCTGCCGTATGATTGAGTGCTCCGGAGATCGTCACCGCCCCTCCCGTGCGTCCAGTAATTTCCACTGCCTCACCTGCAGTGTTATTGGTAATCGCCGCCGCCACTGTGACATTGCCCGAGCCATTGTTGATATCCACCGCTGCATTGGCGGCATTGCCTGCATCAGTTGTTGCACCAATTGTGCCACCATTGATATTAACCGCGTTCGTGTTGTCAGTAACCGCAATTCCTGCTCCCGTCGTCCCATCAATATCCACCGTGGTGAAGGTAACGGCACCATTGGCTCCATTCAGATTAATTCCAGCTCCAGCTGTATTGTCAACAATCGCATTCGCAAAGGTGAACGCCGCGCTCGATCCCCCAATGATATCAATGCCATTCGCACCGCTACCGCTAATGGTAGTTGTTCCCGTAATCGAAAACGTGCCACTGTCCAGATTGCTAATATTGATGCCGTCCGCCGCCGCATTGGTGGATGTGACGTTATTAAAGGCAATATCCTTACTGCCAATAGTCGTATCCTGAATATCGATCGCCGTACCTGTCGTGGTGCTAATGTTGTTGTTTGTCGCTAACGTACGCGCCACATTCAGCGTTCCAGCATTCGTCGCCAACAGCCCTGTCCCGCCTGTGTTGGTAATGCTAACATCCTGCAAGGTTGTGGTGCCTGTATTTGTTTGCAGGCTCACCCCACCAGTTCCCGTAGTATTGTTCACCGTAACGCTGGAGAAAAATGCTCCCATTGTCGGCCCCGTCATCGCAGTCCCCTGGATATCGATCCCCAACGCCTGCTGCGTATCGATCAGCATATCCGTAATATTCAGCGTGCCGCTATTGGTCGCTACAATTCCCCGACCGCCGTTGGTGTAGATATCGGCGTTGGTGAAATTGTAAGTTCCCGTATTCGTTGTCAGGGTCAAGGCATCGCTCATCAAGCGGCTGACCACTGTTTCAGCCGTATTAATTCCCAGATTGAGATCCGCAAACGTGACATCGCCTTCAGAATTGATAATGCTGACGCCCGTGCCGCCTGTTGCCGTCACCGCTCCAGTAAAGTTGACCGAACCTCCTGTTTGCAGGTCATCCATTTCCACGATTCGCGCCGCATTGTTCTGGCTGATCGTGCCATTGTAGGTCACCGTCGGGGCGCTAGCATTGAGGTTAAAGGCCGTGCCAGACGGATCGGTAATGGAGGTATTGGCACTAAAAGTGAAGCCACCACCAGAGCCATTGAGAATATCAATCCCCGCATCGCCACCATTCAAGGTTGTTGTACCGTTGAAGTTGTAGGTACCATCGGCATTATTAAATTGCAAGCCATCACCATTGGTGGCACCGATATTGGACGTGTTGGCAAAGGTAATGGTGCCGCTGTGTCCGCCCTGCACATTCACTGCGCTGGCATTATTGGCCTGGGTAATCGAACTCATGCCGTTGTAATTAACATTCGCTGCACCCCCATCCACATTCAAGCCAATCCCAGTTGGACTGGTGACTGTCGTATTGGCAAAGGTAAAGGTGCCACCAGAGCCATTGAGAATGTCAATGCCCGCATCGCCCCCATTCAGGGTTACGGCTCCGTTGAAGTTATAGGTGCCGTCAGCATTATTGAATTGCAAGCCATCGCCATTGGTGGCATTGATATTGGTTGTATTGGCAAAGGTAATGATGCCAGTGTGTCCGCCCTGCACATTCACCGCGCTGGCGTTATTGGCCTGGGCAATCGAACTGGTGCCATTATAGTTAACCGCCGCTGCCCCCCCATTAACATTCAAACCTGCCCCAGCTGAATTGGTAATTGCGGTGTTGGCAAACGTGAATGTGCCCCCAGAACCGACAATATCAACCCCCACACCGCCTGTGTTGCTAACCGTGTTCGTGCCATTAAAGTTAATGGCTCCCGTGGCATTATTCAGTTGCACACCTGCACCCGCTGTGTTCTGAATGGTCAGCCCCGATGCTGTCAGGTTGTTGATACCCGTGCCAAAAATGCCTCGTCCCGTTCCTGCTCCGGTATGCTGGATCGTAAAGTTGTTCAGCTCGTTGTCGTTGGCCAACTGGATAACATCCACATTGTTGTTGGCCTGAATCGTCGCTAAAGCAGCGTCTGTCGGCGTGAAACTAAACACATTCGCCGTCCCATTGATTCGCCCCGCCACTTGTTGCAGCGTGTTATCGGAGCTGAAGAGCAGTTGATTGTCCTTCAAGGTCAGGGAGGCTGCGGTTGCGTCGATCGTGCCGTTATTGCTCCGCAGATAAATGACATCGTTGGCACCAGAGTTCGCCACCACCGTCGCCACGCTTGCAGGATCGGCAAACGTCCCCACCCCATTGGTTGTCGCATCGATAAACCAGATACCCAGCGCGTCTGACAAGCAAATCTGATCGGTCGCAAAAGCCCCACAGCGAGCTAGCTTAGAGGTTGAAGTGGTATCATCCGCACCAATTCCTGCCTCGGCCACGGCCACCACATTATTCAACAAGTAGTTGCCAGTAGCAGTATTATCCGCCAGGAACGCATTCACTCCCACACCCCGGATCGTACCGGCCCCGGTGACATTAACGTTCATATTAGAGCCGTTAAAATAGACCGCCGTGTCGCCTGTGTTATCCACATTGAAAGTTCCGGTCACGTTCAGCGTGCCGGTCGTGGCGTTGCTAGCGAAGAGTCCTTCGTGGTTTGCACCTGCTGCCGTGCCGTCAATCGAGAGGTTGCCATTGATCTGGATGGTGCCATCAGAATCTAACAAATCCAGGCCCCGCAAAGCAGAGTTGTTGATATTCAGATCGGCAAACGTATAGGTACCTGTACCCCCTCCGGTAATTTCAATGCCATCTGCTGTAGAATTGGCAATCGTCAGGGCATTGCTGAAGGTAACGTTACCATTCGCGCCGTCGAGCTGAATACCTGTCCCTGTCGTATGCGTGAGCGTCCCCCCAAAACTAACCGTCCCTCCGGTGGTGTTAGCGACCCTCACCATCCGTCCTGTACCATTGGTAATGGTGCCATTGTAAGCAATGTCAGGATCTCCACCCTCAACATTCACTGCGATCCCAGTGTTGTTTGCGATCGCGCTACCCGTGTCAAACAGGACGCTACCCGCCACGTTCATCAGATTCAGGGCATTCCCCCCGATCGCTCCTGTCCCAATCTGGGTATTGCCCGCGTTCACCTGTTGAATGCCCGGTGTGATGGTATTGGCATCAAAGGTAGCCGTATTGACGCTGAGGCCGTTCCCCCCAGTACTGGTGACCATATTGCCAGAGAAACCCGCGATAGTGAGCGTTCCACCGCCAGCGCCATTAATATCCGCTCCATCCCCATTGGTCGAGCTGAACATATTGTCATTCACAGTCAGGTCTAACATTGCCCCAGCCAAGGTGGTTTGGGCATTGAGACCATCATTGGCAGCTCCACCGCTGGTGCTACCAATCGTATTGCCGCTCAGCGTTACTGTAGACGTGCCTGCCAAGCTGCGGAGAATCTCCACCCCGTGACTGCCAGCGCTGGAAATATCCATCCGGCTCAAAGACGCATTAGAATTAACGATCCGCACCCCTTCTGCTGTCGTGCGGATGGTGCCACCATCGGGTTTGGTCGTGACGCCCGTGACAATGAAGCTGCCGGTACTGCCTGCATTATCTACAATGATGCCATTGGCCGCACCCGTGACTGAAACGTTCTGGAAGGTGACGTTGCTACTACCAATCATGGTATTCGCAATATTCACACCTGTTCCTGTGGTTGTGGTGACCGTGTTCGTGCCTGTGACATTCACGGTGCCACCATTGGTTGCGGTGAAGGCGGCATTCGCGCCAGTACTCAGTGTCAGGCCACCGGAGAAGTTGACCGTGGCTCCGGCGTTCTGATCGTTGTTGTTCAGGAAAATGCCCTGGCCTATGTCGTTAATTGCACCAGTCAGGTTGATCGTATTCGCAGGTGTGCCACCACTGTTCTCTACTTGAACCGATCGTCCCGCTGTATTGGTGATGCTCCCTGCATAAGCGACATCGGCGAGCCCTTGAGTCACGCGGAAAGCAGTATTGCCTGCACCGATAATGCTACCCGTGCCAAGATTGATAGGGGCAGCATTGTTGACCAGGGTAACGCCTTCAGCAACAGCATTATTGTTGTCAATGGTGGTGCTGGTGGCAGTGACCGAGCCACCCGTAGTGTCCTGAATATTGAGGGCAGTGGTGGTGCTGGAGTTCTGGTTGTTGATGCTGACGGCCCCGAAGTTAATGGTCTGGTTGCCCGCATTCACATCAATACCCACGTTGCCGCGCCGCTCGACGTTGACTCCAGCAAGGCTAACACCCCCAGTACCGCCATTGACATCGACACTGACGCCAGTTGCACCATCAATCGTGGTTGCACCGCTGACGGTAAAACTGCCCGTATTATTGGTCAGATTGATGCCTTGACCACCGCTACCGGTGACGTTGACGGTGCTGTTGAAGGTAGTGCTACCACCTGTGGAACCATTCACATCAATTCCAGCGGTGACCCCTCCCGCTCCAGAAATGCTGGTGGCACCAAACTGCAGAGTACCGCTAGTGCCATCAATATCAATCCCGTCCGCGCTGCGATTGGTAATGGTCACCCCGGCAAAGGTCGCATTGCCAGTACCGTTGATATCAATGCTGCTACCCCCTGCGCCATCAATAGTGGTGGTGCCGCTGACGGTAAAGTCAGCCGTATTATTCGTCAGGTTGATACCCTGAGCATTGCTGCCATTGATATTGACGGTGTTGTTGAAGGCGACGCTTCCTCCAGTGGTACCGTTGACATCAATTCCAGCCGTATTGCTGTTGGCGATGGTGGTGCCCGCAAAGCTATAGTTGGCAGTGCCACCATTGATGTCGATGCCGCTACCCACTGCGCCCGTGGGCCCGATATTCGTATTGCCGGTGACCGCGAAGGAACCGGCCACATTGGTGAAATCTAATGCATCGTTGGCGGCCCCAATATTATCGACGGTGACGCTACTGAAGCTCATCCCAGCGGTGATGCCATTGAGTCGCGCTGCCGTGGCTCCTGCCCCGGTGGTATCCAGGGTGCCGGTAGTGACATTGAGGGTGCCTGCAGCGGTGGCGTCAATGCCAATTTGACTATCAGTGGCAATGTCAAGATTCGAGAAGGTGGTGGTGGTAGTGGCGCTATTGCCCGTAAAGGTCAGGGCAGTCCCTCCCGTCAGGCGATTGGCAGGTATCCCTAAATCAACATTCCCCGTAAAGTTAATGATGTTGGTTCCCGTGTTGCTGTCAATGCGAATCCCTTGCCCACCGCCGCTATCGCTAATGGCCCCGCTGAAGGCAATCGTGCCACCTGTGCGGTTTTGGATATCAACTGTACGACCGGCTGTATTGGTGATGCTGCCGGCATAGTTCACATTCGCCGCTCCCTGGGTGACACGGAAGGCAGTGTTGGCGGCACCCGTAATACTGCCACCGCCCAGATTTACCGTAGCAGCGTTGTTGACCAGGGTGACACCTTCAGCATTGGCGTTATTGTTATTAATGGTGGTGCTGGTAGCGGTGACTGAACCGCCCGTGGTATCCTGGATATTCAAGGCAGTGGCAGTGCTGCTGTTCTGGTTGTTGATGCCGACGGCTCCGAAATTAATGACCTGATTGCCTGCGTTGGCATCAATACCGACGTCGCCACGGTTGTTGATATTGACGCCAGCAAAGCTGACGCCCCCAGTGCCGCCATTGATATCGACGCTAACGCCCGTTGCTCCGTCAACGGTCGTGGTGCCTGTAACGCTGAAGGCTCCGGCATTGTTGTTGAGGTTGATGCCGATGCCGCCGCTGTTGTTGAGGGCAACAGTGTCAAACTGGACGGTGCCGCCCGTGCGATTTTCAACGTTGAGCGCTGTACCGACAGTATTAGCGACAGTGGTGCTGCCGTTGACGGTGACATTACCTGCACCACCTTGAATGTCTATTCCTGCACCGCCAGTAATGTTGATGGTACTGTCAATGGTGGTGGTGCCTGCGGCGTTTTCGATCAAGATGCCGTCACCGTCCGTCTGACTGAGGGTGCCGCCACTGAAGGCAACGCTGCCGCCTGTAGTGTTGCGGATGGCCAGTAGCCGATTAACTGCATTATTGGTGGTGTTGGCAATATTGCCGTTGTAATTGATAGTGGCGTTGCTACTGTCCACATGGAAGGCATCGCCCGTTGCGACTGCTTTACCGTGATTGATGGTGTTGTTGCCCGTGAAGTCGATGGTACCAGAGACGTTGCTTAGGAAGACGCCGTGTTGAGTCGCATCTGTGATAGTGGTGTCGGTGATGGTAATGCCGTTCCAGTTTTCCAGGTGGATGCCATCGCGACCCGTCTGCTCAATCATCACATCATTGATGGTGCCGCCAGTGCCGCCAGTGCCAGCGATGCCATCGCGACCCATCATCATGCCTGCAATGCCAAAGCCGTCCAGGTTGTTGTTGTTGGCCAGGGTGATGACGTCGCCAGTCGCTGCGCTGTTAAATAACATGGGGCGACCGGAATCGGTTACGGTCAGATCTGTGTTGATGCCGGGAACGTTCATGACGAGGCGGCTGGTAGCATTGCCGACTCCAAGTAATTGTTGGTTATCTTGCAGGGTGAAAGAATTGCCCGTGCCGGGTGCGGTGTCAATCTTGCCAGCATCATCCAGCAGAAACAGGATGTCTCCTGCTGAGGTGATGGCAACATTGGTTGCCTGGGCAACGGTGAGCGGATTGTTCTGCAAACCGGTGCCATTGGTACCATCGCCATCCACGAAGAAAAGGCGGCAGGCATTATTCGGCGTCTCCAGGGGTGGAACGCAGGTGCCTAATTCGGTCATTGATTCAAGCTGCGGACCGCTCTGGGATAGAGTGCTGCTGCCGTTGGCAGCGGCAACCAACTCTTCAATGCTGACATCGCGGGTGATGTCCTGGGCGAGGGTGGTGATTTCGTAGTTACGTTCGATGGGACGGCGGGCTAGACGGGTGACGCCATCGAAGGGATCGTCTTGCTTGGGGCGGTTGCGACCAAGGGAGATGGAGAAGCGCAGGAATCCCGCAACCTGGGTACCTCGAACATTATCGTGACGAACGGTGGCTCCGGTGGTAAACATGCTGCCAGGGAGACCGAAGGCATCTTCCCATTCTAACTGCAGTCGTCCTGTAGGGCCGGAGAGGGCTGGAGTATCGTTGCTGTCGAAGTGGAAGTAGCCGCCGTGGAGTCCGAGGCTGATATCTTGAGTAAAGGGATGGCGGTAGCCCATTTCAACGTCGAAACCGGGTAGAGCGCGTTCGCGGGCCTCCAGGTTGAAAGTACGGCGGACGAAGTCAAGACCGAAGCCAGTGGAGCTAGGTTGCAGGACGACGTCGCTGAGCTGGCGGCGGCCGATGACGTGGGCGTCGCCGCCATTGAGGTAGCCGTTAGCGCGGAATTCGAAGCGGTTGTTGTAGACTTCGGTGCCGAAGGTGGCCTGGTTGTAGGTGAAGCCGTGTTGGCTGCGTTTGCGGTCGTAGAAGCCATAGGCTCCGAAGATCCAGGCGTCGGAGCGGTCGGTAGCGGTGCTGATGACGTGGCGATAAGCAAGTCCGAAGTTGCCTAGAAGGGTGCCGTCGCCTGCGCCAGTAAAATGTAAGTCGGAAAAGAGTAGATCGTTGCTGTCTTGCCAGATGGGAATGCGCAGATTGATGGCACCGGATTGGCGGCCAGCGCGACCGCGAAATTCGGTTTCGACGATGAAGGGAACGCGCAGGTTTTCAGTTTTGGGGGCAGCGGCGAGGGTTTCCTCGGAGGTAGGGGTGGGTTTATCGTCAGAGGTGTTCTCTTCTATATCAGCGGTAGTGGTAGGATTTTCATTGATGTTGGTGGTCTGTTGTGCTTTTTCTGCTTGCAAAACAGGTTGGGGGGTCAATACGGTTTGGTGCAGACCGGCTTCAGCTAAGGTCTGGGGAGGAAGGTCGGTTTCTGCTAAGCTCTGGATAGCGCGGTTAGTGGTGGATGCGAGGGCGAGATTGCTCTGATTGTCAGGTTCTGGGGAAGCAGAATCGTTAAGGGGTTGGGGGGAGGATAGAGAAAAAGAAGAAGGGGTTGGCTGAGCGGTGTTGGGTGGGGTTGTCTCTACCCAAATGTCTGTTCGATCGGGAAGGGAGGATAGAGAGGTATTGTCTGGTTCTTGGGCCAGGGTAAAGTTAGTTGGAGTTGCGATTCCAACATTCATCTTCTCCTCTAGATTTAGTGGAGGAGCTGATTCGTCGGTCGCAATCCCGACAGGGGGGATAACGGCGATAGGCTGAGGTGCAGTATCTGGAGGACGTGCTGGATTGTTGGTCTCTTCTGAAGAGACTGCTGTGAGGGGATCGGGGGATTGAGCGGTTTTCTCTTCTGTTTCTGCGGTTAGTGCAATGTCCGTTTCAAGGGCCTGAGCCAGGCTAACGAGGGGAGTTAACCCTAACAGGAGCAAACTCAGGGAAAGCGATTTGACTAACCCACTGACAAAAATTTTAAAATCCATTACCTTAGATTACCCGCAAAATTGTTCGCAGCTCGAATGTTCTAAGCCCTTGACGTGCTAAATCAAAACAGAAAAAAGGATTGAATTAGAAGGCATCAGGGACAAGAAAGCAAATTGTTCTTATGCTGTTTGAGAGAGTTGATACTGCGTTTATACGTAATTAATGGGAAAATTAGCCTTAATTTCTGATTTTCTGGTATCTGTTCATACCAAACTCCTTATGGATTGAAATTACTTAAGCGATCTGGTCAAAGCGTATCACAGCAACTCAGAGTGCCAGGGTTTATTCTTCATCGGATATTGAGCGATATTGAACTTTGCAATCTGGTAAAACAGCAGTGGGTCTCCTCTAATTCCTCAAGCATTCGTATCCATTCTTTTCTTCAAAATCCTTTCACTCAAAGGCTTTTAAGGCAACAAGATGAATTCTTAGCAACGAGTGGTTAGAGCAGCTCGGCTCAATGGAAAGCGACAGCTTTTGTTCTACCGCAATTTATTTCGAAGAAAGAGCAATTTCAAGGATTGCTCCTGGCTAGATGATAAGGAATAGGGAAAAAAGTTCCCTGCTGTTTCAAAGTTGTAGATTGCCTGCGTGCACAATTTATAGTGATGTCTGTCTATCTTAGCTTCGATACCTGGTGGGTGTCCTCTTTTGCCTGCTTTTGGCTGTTTCTATTGTCTCTAGTGGGTAGAGTACTCAATATTTTTCTATTACAAACGGTAAATACTGAATTTTGAAGCGCAGTAAGCAGGTGAAACCAAGCAAAAAAGCAGATCTGGAAGAAAAATTACTAATGAATAAGATGAATTTTATACAGCTTGAATGGGTTTATCTGATGGAATTTTCATGAAGAGTTTATGGAATTTTCATAATGCTTTGAAAGCAGGGGGCGCGATCGCGCTTTCATCGCTGGTCATTGTTTGCCTGAAATTGTTGCAAGCCAAGCGCTTATGACCCAGGGTGTTTATTAGTTAGTGCGATCGCATTGTTCTTCGATCTCTGCTATCGTGTAGCACTACGCATAGACGTTAGGACGAAAAATGTGTGTACCTCCTGCTTCGCGGGAGGTACACACACAACCCTAAACCCGTAGAGCTATAACTCTTGTTTCGTTGATATGAGATCGATTTTAGCCCTGAATGAGCATATAGAAATTCTCAGGCTAGTGAGGTATGGAAATGTGCCCTCTACCAAAGGCAGGAGCACATTTCCATGTACTTCAGTCGCACGGGAACCGCTATAAAGGTATAAATTGCTAAAAGCCTGGGAACTGAGACTGCCCTCATTGGATGAGTTTAGTGGTGTGTGGCATTTGTCGCTACTCTCTGTTCTCCCTCTAAGTCGTATACTCTGCATTGATTTTTACGTAATCATAACTGAGGTCGCAGCCCCAAGCTGTACCCGTGCCTGAGCCATTGCCAAGAGACACTTCAATAGTAACCGTATCACCCTTAAGGTAAGTCCCTGCAGCAGCCCGTTTCATGTAGGTACTGGCAGCGTCCCGATCGAATTCCAGCGGTTGTCCTGCATCCATCAATAAAAAATTGCCCAGCTTAATCTGCAGGTCGTTCTGATTGAAGGAAACTCCCGCCCGTCCAGCCGCCGCCGCAATGCGGCCCCAATTGGGATCGCGGCCAAAGACGGCCGATTTCACCAGGGAAGAACCCGCAATCGTTTTCGCCACCTGGCAAGCAGATTTTTCGTCTGGAGCCCCAGAAACACTGACCTCCAGCAAGCAGGTTGCTCCTTCGCCGTCCCGTGCGATCGCCTTCGCTAAATGCTGGCAGACCACAGTCAGCATTGCCTCTAATTTCTCAGCGGCTGGCCCCATTTCCGTAATTGCGGGTGTGCGCGACTGACCATTGGCAAGGGCAATCAAACAATCATTGGTGCTGGTGTCGCCATCCACCGTAATCTGGTTGAAACTGCGGTTGGCAGCACGTTGCAACATCTGCTGCCAGAGAACAGAAGAGACCAGGGCATCGCAGGTCACAAAAGCCAGCATGGTTGCCATATTGGGATGGATCATGCCCGATCCCTTGGAAATACCGCCGATCCGCACTGGACGCTCGTGAATCGTCGTTTCCAGCGCAATTGATTTGGTCACCAGATCGGTCGTGACAATGGCTTTGGCTGCTGCGTCGCCCCCAGAGTCGGCATCTGAAAGGGATGCCACCAGGGGAGCAATGCCGCTCCGCAAGGCATCCATTCGGATGCGCTGACCAATGACACCAGTGGAAGCTAACAGCACGGAATCTGTGGGAAGGTTCAAAGCCTGCGAGACCAGTTGGGCACTTTCGACTGCATCTGCCCAACCCTGATCGCCAGTGCCTGCATTGGCTTGCCCCGAATTGCAAAGAATGGCGCGGGTACTGGCTCTGGATTGGAGATGCTGACGGCAGTAGTCAACGCAGGCTGCTCGCACTTGAGATAGGGTGAAGACTCCAGCCGCGATCGCATCCACATCAGACACAATCAAGGCCAAATCGGGAAGTCCCGAAGATTTGAGTCCAGCAGCAATCCCCGCCGCTCGATATCCCTTAGGTGCAGTCACGCTACCGGAAACGTCTTGCCAATCTGCCATTTTTCCTCCCCTATCGCCACTAGACTCTCTGAGAGGGGATTATACCAAGCTCAGCGGCTGCACGATAGGGGTTTGTTGTTCATTGTTCATTGTTCATTGTTCATTGCTAATGGGTTGCTGTTCATTGTTTGCTGATATAGCACTACAAAAATGGAGGATCCCAGGGCAAAAGGCTCCAAGCTAGATGGAAAGTCAACCTTTCCCCTTCTGCTTTCTGACCTCTGCCTCCTGCCTTCTGCTCTGTTCCTCGATTTTTACCATTAATTCTGAGATGGCCTGTTGCCAGCGTTCAGGATTGTGGCGAACTTTCAAACCATGTCCGCCGTTAGGAAATAACCAGTAACGCTTCCAGCCCGGCAAGGCAGTATAGATGGCTGCTGCTTCTTCAGCAATAACCCGTCGATCGCCTTCGCCATAGAAGACCAGAGTGGGCACTGTGACGCCACGAGCATAATCAGCTGGATTGTGACGATAGGGATTGAAACCCCAGTGGATCCCGCCCCAAACGAGGAGCATATCGGCCAGGGGACGAGGAGGCAATTCCATCGCAGTAAATCTGATGCTGACAGTATTCAGCAGACTATCGAAGGTACTTTCGACAATTGCACCGTCAGGTTGCAGGTTACCAACGGCGACGGCGCGCATAACGGCAGCTCCTCCCATGGAGAAACCATAGAACACTGTTTTCTGCTGCGGCCATTGAGCGATGACATACTCGTGGGCTGCTTGAACGTCGAGGGCCTCGTAGTAGCCAATACTGGTGCTATTACCCGATGAACCGCCTGAGCCATAAAAGTCTACTAAAAAAGTAGCGTACCCTTGCTGTACTAAAGCCTCTGCCAGAGGCAGCAGACTCGCTTTACTGCTAGCGTAGCCATGAAACAGCAAAAAGACCGTAGAGGCGTTGGCAGGCTGAATCATCCAAGCTTCAAGACGATCTCCCCGCTTAGTTTGCAATTCGTGGCGGCTATAGTCCAGACCAAAATCTTTAGGGGTTTTGGTGTTGCGGGGTCTGGGAACGCGGGTACCTGTAACAATGACTTGAGCTTTCTCGATTGGGTTGAGTTCTTCAGGTGGGCGTGTTCTCCCTTTTGCGGTGTCGCGCTCCTCTACAAAGTGCGTCATTGCAATTACCTGACGCCAGGCCACTAAATTGACACCAACTGTCCCCAGGACACCCATGCCAATTACCACGAACGTTAGAATGCGTTTAAACTTTGCCATATCAAATTTACCCTATCAAAGATTTACCCTATCAAAGACGAATTTGCTGTTTGCTAATACCTGAAACAATATCCTTCGGGGTAAACAAGTCAGGATTTTTGCGTGTGCCGATAAAAACCGTACCCGCAAAAATCTTGACTGCTGCAGGACTCGCAGCAATAGAACTGCTGCAATATGAGTTTTCCCAGCCGATTTATATGAGGATTTACATGAGGTTTGTATGAGTTTTCTTGCTGACAAAAGTCATACCATAATTAGTGAATATACTCATCTTGCCGACCGTGAAAATCGGTCGGTTTTTCTTGTGAAAAGTATGTGCTCCCAACTAGTCTGCAGATTACCACAGGTAATCTGGCTTGGGTGTTTCGCGATGGCGCTGAACTTGGGTCAGGCTGCGATCGCACGAACGCGATCTCCTACGCAATCCTTTTGCACCCCTCGATAGATGGTGGGCAGCGCTGTATTTCACCATAGGTTGGGACGATCGAGATGTTTTGCAGCGCTGCCTACCCTACTTTTTCTTTTACCTTCTGCTATACAAGACCCAGCTGTCTTAGTAAGGGTAAGCGCGAATCTTCGAATAGCTGTGCTTGTCTTCTCAGTTCAGCCTGATTTGCTTCCAGAGACTCTAAGACCCGATCGTCTTTGATCAATTTTTCCCCCTGGACTTGTAGGATATTCCAGATCAATGGAATCGGATCCACCTGACGGAGATGGGCGAGCAGGAAAAGTTGGGTCGAACGACTGACATCAACACCGCTGCCTATGATGGGAGAGGCCAGAACTTGAGTGTCGGCCCCAAATCGAGCTCGCTTGAGAATGGCAGCATTGAGATCGGCGACGGATTGTTTGCGCTGGTCTTCTGCTGCTTCCGATAACGCAGGTGCGACGTTATAAGTCGCTATCAGAATCTTGAGAGCTTGCAAAATAGAAGCAAAGTCTAATTTGGTTAAGGCCGGTTGCCGCATCAGTTCTCTAAGGGTTCTGGGGCGTTCAGCTAAAGCAGCAACCAGAGGCTGATAAATTGCTTCATTGAGTTTGAGCGCAGAGCCAGCCAGGTCGATCTCGTATTCGATCTCTTCGGGCAGTACCAGTAAGGCAAAGCGAACAGTACTGAGTAGTTCCACCTGTTCTAAAACGGCAAGCTGAATAGGCCCTTTGACAAAAAGATCTCGGCGGAAGCGGGAGTTAAATAAAAAGTCGCGGATGGTTTCGCGCAAGCTCAAGTCTGTCGTTTCTGCCAGTAATGCGAGTTGACGATCGTCTAGTCTGAGGTTATAAAACTGGTCGTCTATATCTGCTGAGGTGGCAAAGGTGAGCTTGGCATCGGCTAAGTGCTGGGCGACTTGAGAATGATAGAGTGGTCGCCAGTCGCGACTGAAATACTCATGGGCCAGATAAGTTAGCGAATCCTCTTGCATCGCGTCAAGATCCTGCTTTACGGTGGGATTCTCCTGAAAATACCTGGCTTTAACCTCTTGGAGTTGGCTGGCAAAGGCAAGCCCCTTTTCGACCTTCTGAATACTTGAATCGTTGGCACCGTCTGTATATTGCACCATCAGATCTCTGAGCGGCATGACGGCTGACCAACCCGGTAGCGTGTTATAGCTGATGTAAACTGCGCCTCCAACCTTCAGCTTGCGTTGCAGTAGCTCGACGATAGTCCGTCTGTTTTCATCGCCGATCCAGGAATAGACACCATGCAAGGTGATGAAGTCAAATTCTGGGGTGTCGGCTGCGAGGAATTCGGCAAAGCTGCGATCGCAAAAGTGAATATTTTTGAGTTGCGCCGCATCCGCCAGACGTTGCGCCTCGGCTGCATGGGTTGGATTGAAATCAACACCCCAGAATTCTCCCTGCGGATTTGTTGCTGCCAGGATGTTGGTTGTAAATCCCTGCCCGCAGCCTAGCTCGCAGTAAGCAAACTTTTCTAGAGAAGGCGGAAACAATCGACTGTCCAGAAGATTGAAAGCGATGTTGGTTGGAGCCAGTTCAGGAAAGAAACTATAGTCGTAGCTAACATCGGCAACGTAGCCCTGAGTCCAGGTATTAATAGGCATTGTCAAAACACAACTTCACACTTTTGCGATCGTAGCGCAAGGCTTTCAATCCATGGACAAATAGCGCTAAAAAACTCTATTTTCTATTGATGCTTGCGTTTCAGAACACCTGCTGCCCCCAGAGCACCCAATGTCAACAGCACTAGACCTGAGCCAGGTTCTGGAACATCCATCGTTACAACACGGATCCAATCTCCAGGTTGAGTAGCCCTCATATCTACACGCAGGGTGTTTGATGTAAGTACTTCATAAAAATCTATCCCATCTGCATGTCGCTCCATCCCGCGCCTTCTAAAACCAGCAAAATCCGAATCTGTGCCCCCCAGGGCAGAGCCACGACCAGTCGTTGGATAGAGGGTTGTCGTTGAACCCAGAAGGTCAGTGGTCATTGCTTCTCTTACCCCATGCCGGTCAGACATCACCCCCAGGATCCTGCCGCTAAACTGCCAATCAACGTTATCCAGATTAATGCGACCAGGCTGACCATTTTCTTTATTCACCAAAATCATATGGCTATCGACCTGCTTCCCCTCAGGAATGATATCGCTCCACAATGAATCGTAAATCCAATTATCAGGCCCATTATCTGGATTGTCTATTTCAATATCCCGACTTAAGATAACGTTCTGCTGTTCATCAAAGCCAAGCATCAACTCATTATCGAAGATAGTAGAATTTAACGCCCGATCGGGTGGAGAAATGATCTCTCCCCCGGCACTAACACCAATCAGTGCAGCTTGAGCAGGAGAGGCAACTATACTGAGCAACGTTGCGATGCCTGCTAAGACGGTCAAATTCTTTATCATCAGAAAATTCCCTTTGTTATGAATGGTAAAAACAACTGCTTGATTCTTTTTACACCCTGTATTCAGGACATGGGTAGAATAATTTCATCTTCCTATCTCGTATGTCCAGGAAAATGCGGTTGCTTTACCGAATCTTTAAGAAGTTACTAAAAATGCCAGAATAGTACATATAAATTAAATGATATTTCGTAAGCTATATGCCTCAGCATCATCGGGGATATAGGACAAAGCGCAATCGCAGTCCGATGAATTGCATGATACTTCGTAAGCTATATGTCTTAATCTCTTTGGTAAGCCAGCACTACGATGACGTCTCTCCAAGCATTTCTGACAACTGGACATCAGCTTTCTGAGGACAGTTGGACTTACCGCCGTTTTATCACCACCAATGTGATATCGTCATAAACCTTTTGCGTGCCAATAAATGCGCGCACATCCTCAATCACTTGCTGCCGAATGTCCTGAGCCGGACGCTGCCAATGCTGACTCACAATCGCACACAATCGATCCAGACCATAATGTGCCTGTTCCAGATTTTCTGCTTCGGTAATGCCATCTGTATACAGCACCACAATATCGCCTGGATTCAACTGCAACTGTGTCTGAGCTACAAACTCGCTAATATCTTCTTCCAGTCCGATTGGGAAACCCAGATCTATCGTATCAAACCGTTCAACCTTGCCCCCTGCTCGCACGACAATCATCTCTTCATGCTGACCGCTCAACTGTAACTTGTTGTCCTGACAATCTAACAACGCCAGGGTAAGATTTTTCTCCGATCCCATCCGTTGTACATTGCGGTAAATCGTCCGGTTCAACACCTCAAGAAATTTTCGTGGGTCAGTCTCGTTCATCTCCAGCAAGGTTCGAACTGCTGTTTGCACCATAATCGTCAACACGCCGCTTTCCAGACCGTGTCCTGTTACATCGCCGATACCAATTTTGACACCTTCCTGATGCGGCAATACATCATAATAGTCGCCGCCGACCTCAGTCGCTGGCTCCATAAAGCCTGCAATCTCCAGCCCTGTAATCTCCGTCAGTTCGTGCTCCTTGGGCAATAGCATCTGTTGCAGCTGGCGCGTAATCTCTAGCTCGGTTCCTAGACGCAGATTTTCCGTCTCTAGTCGTTGGTTCAAGGCCGTAATCTCCCGGTTCGCCTCGGTCAAGGCTGCTTCTGCTTGCTTGCGCTCGGAAATGTCGCGAAAGGTGCCTGTATAAAAACGATGGTATCCTAAATCGGCCTCGGTGACTGTTGCTTCTAGAGGAAAGATCGTCCCATCGGCGCGACGTCCTTCTAGCTCTTGACGACCAGCAGTCAGCAACCGCTCTAACAACGACACGGGTTCTTCTGGTTGTTCCCATTCTGGAACAAGCAAATTTAGGAGAGACATCCCGGTCAGGTCATGGGTCGAATAGCCAAAGATAGCGGTGGAGCTAGGGTTGGCGGTGACGACCTCCAGGTTGGGTGCGGTGAATGTTAAGATCGCATCCATCGCTGTTTTGACGACTGTTTCTGTGCGGGTCACTGCCTCTTCTAGAGAATCCATCACCTGGTTGTAACGGGCTGCAATTTGCCCTACTTGCGTAAATGGCTCTACTGGCACCCGCAAGCTCAAGTCTTGGCTACGGGCTTGTCGATCCATGATGTTGAACAGGTCATGGAGTTCTGTCTTGGCCTGATGTTCTGAGACATTCAAACCGATCTCTTCATCGGCAGCTGAGACTCGCAAGGGGAAGAGCCGATCGATCAGTCGCAACAACCCATACGTTAATCCAAATGCCCAGAGACCGCACACCGCGACACCCAATAGCTGCACCGAAAGTTGTTGGCTGCCGCTCAAGCCTGTGCCTAGCAGTTCGGGTTGACCAAAGATGGCCACGGCTAGCGTTCCCCAAATTCCCGCGCCTAAATGTACTGCGATCGCATCCACTGCATCGTCAATACGCCACCAGGTCAGTACCTGGGCTGTTCCCATCATGATAACTCCACCCACCGCACCAATAACGACTGCTGCCAGATTGGTGGTTGCATGACAGGAGGCTGTAATTGCCACTAACCCCGCCAGGGCACCATTCATCAGCACTTCCACTTCTGGGATTTTGCGGCGCTGCCAGCCGATAGCTCCAGCCGCAAGCAGACCGGCGACCCCTGCTAACACGGTATGAACCACAATTCCTGCGACTGCTGCGGATAGGGTCAAGTTGCTGCCGCCATTGAAGCCTAACCAGCCGACCCAGAGCAGCATTGTCCCCATGACTGAAAGCGGTAGATCGGATCCTTGAATTTTTCGCGGTCGTCCATGGTTGGGAAAACGCCCTTTGCGCGGTCCAATAGCAATCAGCGTTGCCAGGGCAACCCAGCCGCCAACGCTATGAACGACTGACGATCCGGCGAAATCGACAAAGCCCAGGTTGCTGAGCCAGCCAAAATACTGGCTGGGGTTTGTGCTTTGCCAAACCCAATTACTGAGGCAATTCCAGGTCCAATGGCCAAAGAATGGATAGATCAGGCTGGAAATCAGGCAGGCAATCAACAGGTAAGCGCCGAATTTCAGTCGTTCTGCTACAGCACCGGAAACGATGGTTGTGGCGGTACCGCAAAACATGGCCTGGAACAAAAAGAATGCTGCCAGCTTGGCATTGGATTCGACATCGACAAAAAAGTTGCTGGTGCCTAGCCAACCCGCCTGGGAGACGCCGAACATGATGGCATAGCCAAAGGCCCAAAAGAGGGCGACGGAAACGGCAAAGTCTGCCAGATTTTTGATGGCAACGTTGATACTATTTTTAGACCGGGTCAGCCCCGATTCCAGACACATAAAGCCGGGTTGCATTAAGAAAACCAGCCCGGAACACACCAGGAGCCAGAGAATATCAATCACTGAACGCCTGTCCTCCCTAATTCTGCTGTTGTTTATCTTTGATATTCAGAATACTTCAGGATCGGGTGCGATCGCGTTTCTATACCTGCTGTTCTTATGCTGTTCTTACGTCATTTGTGCCTGCGTCATTGGCAATACTGGAGAGTATGGGGTGCGATCGCACTTCCACCGATTTCCAAGAGGCGCGATCGCGTTCCAATGGAGCAGAGTGCGAAGTTTTGCAACAATTGCCAGGAGCGTGCGTAAAAACGATCGCTCCAAGCTGAGAACTCCTTAGAGAGAGTTGCCAGAGGACAAGCGCTATGGCTGGAGAAGGTATCAGGCAGAAGAGAAGACAGAAGAGAAAGCAGAGGGCAGAGGGCAGAAGGCAGAAGGGGAGGAGAAGGCAGAGGGCAGAAGGCAGAGGGCAGAAGGGGGAGCGAAGACATCAGAATCGGAGCATTTCAGAAAGCAGTTACGGTTTTTGTCGGATCGCTACTTTTCGTTGGATCGCTGCAGGACGGATCGCTGCAGGACAGGTCGCTGGCGTTGGCTTGGTGTTTGGTTTGGTGCTGGGAGTGCTCGTTCGTCCCGCCCGGAGTCAGGTTATCCCTGACAACACTCTGGGAACCGAACGCTCTATCGTCACCCCCGACGCGATAATGAACGGTCTACCTGCCGATCGCATTGATGGCGGTGCAACGCGCGGTGCCAACCTGTTTCATAGCTTTCAGGACTTTAACGTCAACCCCGGCCAGCGGCTTTATTTCGCTAACCCCAACGGTATTGCCAACATCTTCAGTCGCGTCACGGGAAGCAACCGCTCTGACATTCTGGGCACGTTGGGCGTTGCTGGCGGTGCCAACCTCTTTTTGCTCAATCCCAATGGTATTCTCTTCGGCCCCAGCGCTCAGTTGGATATTCGCGGTTCTTTCCTTGCCAGTACTGCCGACCGCTTCGACTTCGGCAATGGCCTGGGTTTCAGCGCCACCGATCCCCAGGCCCCTCCACTCCTCACGCTCAATGTTCCCATTGGTCTGCAGTACGGCACCAACCCTTCTGGCACCATCGCTAATGCTGCTAACCTCGCCGCCGGAAAAGACCTGACACTGGACGCGGGCAACCTCGACCTCTCCGGTCAGCTGCAGGCGGGCGGTGACCTGACCCTGCGGGCGTTGGATAGGCTGCGCATCCGCGACAGTGTGGACACGCCCTTTATTGCTGCTGCAGGCAATCGGTTGCTGGTTCAGGGCAATCAGAGCGTCGATATCTTTGCGCTGAATCATCCGGATAGCGGTCTGTTCTCGGGTGGCGATCTGGTGCTGCGTTCGGCTAATGCCGTCGGTGGCGATGCCCATTACTGGAGCGGTGGCGATTTCCGCATTGAGCAATTGGATGGCAGTCCCGGCAATCTGTTCAGTCCCCACGATCCTATCATTCGCGCCAGCGGCGACGTCACCTTCACTCACTACGTCGGGCCTTCCCTGCATATTCTGGCAGGTGGTGGCGTCACTGTCCTGGGAGATATCACCATTACCGATCCTGATACAGTAGGTAATAGCTTGAAAGAAACCGTCACGCTTTCTGACGGCACCTCGCTTGCCATTGATGGGGACAAACACCCTACCCTCGATATTCGAGCTGGAACAACTGCTTTTGGTAGTCCAGGGATAATAGGGGACCCTTTACAAACGGCCCTTGTTCTTCCCAGTGGGAATCCAACCCGTGCTGATATCCGCATCGATGGTGCAGTTCTCACTCCAGCAACGCCTTTAAACCAAAATCTGGTTTTTCTGACTAATCAGTACAAGCCTAATTCCTCTCTGAGCGGTGATATTAGCGTTGGTCACATTCGCACAGCTAGTTTTACGACTGAGGGTGGGACAATCGTTATCGATTCCAAAGGTACGATTGCAACCCATGATTTGGTTCTCCCAGGGTTTTCGACAGCAATGCACAAAGGGGGAGATGTTATCCTCCTGGCCCTAGAAGATATTAATCTCAATCCAGGTAGCCAAATTCTTTCTTTTGGCAAGGCAGGAGGAAGAATCTCTCTCTCAAGCGGCAAAACCATTCGGGGAGGAAATACTGCTATTCGGAGCGGTACTTTTGGGGCAGGGGTAGGAGAAGACGTTACCCTCACTGCCCAGTCTATTGTGCTGACCGACAATGCGGAACTTTCAACAGCTATAGCAAGTCCGTTTGGTGGCCAGGGGGGTCGGGTCATCATTGATGCTGAAGATGAAGTCTTCATGACCCGTGGAGGTTCCATTGTTTCTATTGTGGAAGGTGGAACTGGGAATGGAGGAGACTTTATCCTCACAACCCGGCGGTTAATTGTTCAAGACGATGAGCCTCGTTTTGGAATCAGAACAACAGGTGTGGGAAGTACAATGACCTCAGACAGCAGGGGACGTGGTGGCAATGTAATCATCAACGCCTCTGAGTCTATTGAGTTAATCGGCAACCGAACCGGACTATTTGCTCCTCCAGATCCAGGGCGACCTGAAACATTGACTGCAATTTTTAACCCTCAAACTGGATTGTCTGCGATCGCAAGAGGAAGCGGCGATGCCGGAAATTTGACGATTACTACACCAACCTTAATCGTTCGAGATGGAGCTGAGATTACAACATCTAGTCTAGAGCAGGGGAATGGCGGAACTTTGAGAGTTAATGCTTCTCACACTCTTGACTTAAGGGGAGCCGCAGGTTTGATTACTGCAACCCAGGGAAGGGGTAATGCTGGTCAATTAATTGTTGAGGCCGGAAAAATCAGAGTGCGCGATGGGGCGTTTATTGCAGCAGATACCATTGGTTCTGGCAACGCTGGTCAGGTAGAAATTACCACTAAGAGTTTGCTCTTAGAAGATGGTGGATCGGTTTCAGCCAGTACCTCCAGTCGCGGGCGGGCAGGGACTTTGTCGGTAACGGCATCGGAGTTGATGCAGGTCAGAGGCGTATCTGCAGAGGGAAGTGTTCCCAGTCGCCTGTTTTTTGATTCCTTTAATGCGGGCGATGCAGGAGAGCTAGTCATCACCACACCACGTTTGATCTTGGAAGATGGCGGTCAGGTTTCGGCAGCAACAGTGGGATCGGGGCAGGGTGGCATTATTGCCGTCGAAGTGGCGGATAGCGTAGAGGTCAGCGGTACGTCTGCAGATGGCCACTTTGCGAGCGGATTGTTTTTCGATAGCCGCAGTTCTGGCGATGCCAGGGGGATTCGCATCAATGCAGGCGGCAATATCACAGTGCAAAATGGCGGTCAGGTGACAGTGAGCAGCTCTGGAACAGGCAGAGCGGGAGATGTGGAGATTGTCGCACGTTCGATTCAGATAAACGATCGTGGCAAAATTGCGGCGGAAACCAGGGATGGGCCAGGAGGTAGCATTCGTTTACAGTCTCAGGGCGATCTGACGCTTCAGGATGGAGGCGAGGTGACCGTTAGCAGTCAGGGAAGGGGCAGAGCAGGCGATATCGGGATCGAGGCCCGGTCGCTGTTGCTCAGTAATCAGGGAAAGATTATGGCGGGTACCCTGTCGGGGGAAGGGGGTAATATCAATATTCGGGTGGATGAATCGATCGTGCTGCGCCACAACAGCGAGATCTCCACCGAAGCCAGGGGATCGGGCAATGGTGGCAATATTCGCCTGGAGGCAGGAGACTTTATCTGGGCGGTGCTGTCGGAGAACAGCGATATTGTTGCCAATGCCTTTCAGGGACGGGGCGGCAACATTTTTGCTCGGGCTCAGGGGATTTTTGGCTTCCGCCAGTTTCGCCAGCATCGCAGTGCTGAGAGCGACTTCATTGCCAGTTCAGCGTTTGGTATTGATGGCACGGTTACCCTGGATGTGCGGGACTTTCAACCGGATGTCTCTCTGCCGGAGCAGTTTACTGAGGCTGAGATCGGTCAGGGCTGTTCTCCGAACCGCAGCGCCGGGAACGGTCAGCTGAGCGGCAGTCGTTTTGTCCATACGGGGCGAGGGGGCGTGCCGACGAATCCGGCGCAGGCATTGGCAGGAAGTAGCGTGCGGGTGCCGTGGGTGGAGGGGGGAGGAGGCAGAAGGCAGAGGGCAGAGGGCAGAAGGGGGAAGATTGGACAGAGGAGCGTGACGCCGGGGCAGATTGTGGAGGCGCGGGGTTGGGTGCGGTTGGCAAATGGCGATGTGTTGCTGACGGCGCGGCCTGATGCGATCGCAACTCAAGGAACCCGCATAGAGAGGGCGATGTTGGCGTTGCCTTGCCAAACAAGCAGCTTTGAACGCCAATAATATCAGTTCTCCAAAAGTTTACGCCAGTTGGGAAACTGGTATAGCGGCCTGCACCAAATTGCCGATTGGTTCATACTCTAGAGGTAATTCATTGGCCTTCTTGCTATTCCTATGGACATGCGTTCGTTCGTTGAGTCGCGCTTTTGCGCCCATGTGGAACAATTTGCCCAGTCTGCAGTTTTCCAGACGTTTGAGTCGGGTGGGGTTAAGCGGCAGTTTTATGACAGCTTTATTGCCAATCTGTGCAAGACTCATCTCAAAAGTCCCCAGATTCTGGCATTTCTGTATGCGGCGGCACCACCAACGGTAGCTCCAGAGATTCAACATAATATGCTGGAAGAGTTGGGCCTGGATGATGCGGGGGTTTCCCATCCGGGCTTGTTGCATCGGCTGGCGGCGGCGGCGGGGTTCGATGAAGAGATGCGATCGCACCTCGATATCGCCGCCCAGGAAGAATTGCGCCAGATGTGCGCCGAACCGCTGCTCTACGGTAGTTTAAAAGAAGTGAGTCTGTCGGTTTTACTGGAGGTGACTTGCTTTGAATGGATGCTCTCTCGGCTGGCGGGTCGTCTGGGGCGGGCCTTGCAACAGCATCGAGGTCTGAGCAGCGACAGTCTGGAATGGTTTTTCCATCATGCTGAAGTGGATTTACGTCATGCGGAAGAGGGCCTGGATTCAGTCGTTGCCTATATAGAATACTACGATTTCGATCCGGATACGGTGGAAGCCATCTTTGACCTCACCTTCCGGGAGAATATTTTTATCAAACGCTACTTTGGAACGCTGTCTCTGGCCATTGAAACAGCGATGCTGGAGCCACAACGATGAAGATTGCAGGAGCAATGAAGATCGCAGAAGCCACGCTCTTTGCCTTGAGAATTCCTTTTACCGAGTCGTTTTCGCACAGCGTTCTGTCGAGAACCTATTCGGATTCCATCGCGGTCAGGGTGAAAGCGACGGATGGCACCGTTGGCTATGGGGAAGCAGTGGCTCGCCCCTATGTCACGGGAGAAACGGTGGAATCCTGTTTGGCTTTTATGACAGATGAGATCTGGCCTGCGATCGCAACGACCCACTACGCTCCCCTCAACCCCAGTTGGCTGGAACAAGAGCAGGCTGAACCCGACCGGCTTGATTGGCTGGCTGCGATTGGAGCCACCATCCCTGCGGGGCAGCCCAACGGCGCGATCGCCTGGAACGCTGCCCGCACTGGCTTCGAACTGGCCCTACTTGACTGCTTGCTCAAGCGGCAAAAGCTTTCTCTGGCGGCGATTTTGCCGCCCAAACGTCAATCCATCGTCTATAGCGGCGTCATTACTGCCAGTTCAGTAGAATCCGCTGTCAAACGGGCCAAATACTTTCGTCTGTTTGGTCTGGAGCAGATCAAAGTCAAAACGACAGTGGAAGGCAGTCGCGATGCTTCTATTCAGGAAAACTATCAGCGTCTGGCTGCTATTCGTCAGGCGGTTGGCCCTGATGTTTCCCTGCGCATCGACGGCAATGGTGCTTACGATGTCGAAACTGCGATCGCGCTCTGCCAGCATCTCCAAGATCTTCGCATCGACAGCGCCGAACAACTGATTCCCCGCAGCGACCCTGCTCAAATGGCCCAACTGAAAGCTGCCTCCCCCATTGCCATCATGGTGGATGAATCCTTGATTACGATTGAAGATGCCAAAAGGCTCATTAATGCCAATGCCTGTGATTTCTTCAACTTGCGCCTGGCCAAGTGCGGCGGTCTAGCCCGCACCATTGAAATTGCCCAACAGGCGCAAGCTGCTGGCATTCAATTGCAACTGGGCTGTCAGGTTGGCGAAACTGCCATCCTCTCGGCTACAGGCAGACATCTGGCCGCCTGGCTGGAAGATGTGACTTTTGTCGAAGGCTCCTACGGCACCTTATTATTAGCCGAAGACATCAGCCGTGAGAGCCTGCGGTTTGGCCACGGCGGCAAAGCTAGCTTGCTGCATCGCTCTGGTTTGGGCATTGTCGTTCAAGACCCCATCCTGGAAAAATACGCCCACCAACGCATTCAGCTCTAAGCGCCAGTTTGTTTAAAGAACTATGTTTTGGGGTGATGGAGTAAAGAGATCAGGAGAAGCAGGGGAAGGGGAGGAAACACGGAATAACGGGACATAAAAGAGAGGTAGACCATAATCGAAAGGTAAAAGAGTGAAAGAGAGTCTCTACTCTGAAACCTGAAACCTGAAACCTCACCTCAACCAGAGCATTCAATTTTGCCAGGTATTCATCCATGTCGCTCATATTAAAAACTACCGTCCGACTGAGGGGGAAAACTCTGGCTCGACAACTCGACGCCGCTGCCGAAACTCCTGCTGCTGCCCAGCAAGCCTTCTTACGAAGAATCCTGAATCAAAATGCTGCCACTGCCTTCGGACGCGAGCATCAATTCTCTCACCTCCAGAGCGAGCAAGATTACCGCAACGCCGTTCCCATTGCTGACTACGAATCCTTTCGACCTTATATCAATCGGCTGCTTGCTGGAGAAAAGGCTGTCCTCACTGCTGCATCGCCCTTTATGTTTGCCCTCACCAGCGGCACCACCAGCAAGCCTAAATGCATTCCTGTCACCCGTCAGTCTGAAGAACTAGGTTCCCGCATCATGCGGCAGTGGCTCTACCGTGCCCTACTCGACCATCCCCGCTACCTGGACTGCGCCACTGTAGGCATCGTCAGTCCAGCGATTGAAGGCAAAACTGCGATGGGGATTCCCTATGGCAGCGTCTCAGGTCGTATCTATCAACAAATTCCAGCTATCGTCCGTCGCTCCTATGCTGTTCCCTATCCAGTCTTCGAGCTAGAAAAGTACGACGAACGCTACTGGGCCATTGCCCGGTTTGCCCTGGCTAGACAAATTTCCTTCCTCTCCACTGCCAATCCCAGCACTCTGAGACGCCTCGCAGAGATCGTCGCTGCCCAACCAGAAGCCTTCATCCGTGCTATTCACGACGGTACTCTGGGTCTGCCTGGAACTCCAGCTCGCCCCTTTTCTTTGCAGCCCTTTCTAAAACCTCAGCCCCAACGGGCGCGAGAATTAACCAGAATCGTCAACAGAACCCACACGTTATACCCCAAAGATTACTGGCCGCAGTTGCAATTGATCGGGTGCTGGACAGGCGGCAGCGTTGGTAGCCAGATCCAGAAGCTGCAGTGCTACTTCGGCTCGCTCCCTATTCGCGATCTGGGTTATCTCGCGAGCGAAGCCCGCATGACGCTACCTTATCAAGACCATACTGCTGCAGGTATTCTAGCCCTGAATACTAATTATTATGAATTTGTTCCGGAGGCTGCTGCCGATGCTGCCGATCCGCCCCTCTTCTCTAGCCACGAGCTAGAAGCAGGTCGTCGCTACAGCATTGTGTTAACGACTGCTGCTGGACTCTATCGCTATCGTATTAACGACATTGTTGAAGTCGCTGGCTTTTATAAAAATGCACCGCTACTGACGTTTGTTCGCAAAGGTCAGGATATGACCAATCTCACAGGCGAAAAAATGCACGTTAACCATGTCCTGCAAGCCGTGGAGCAGGTTCAGCAACAATTTCAGCTCGCTATCGTACAATACCGCATGATTGCCAACGCTACAGCAAATCGTTACGACTTCTACCTGGAACTGCAACAGTCGCCCCCTCGCACACAAATTCGACAGCAATTACTTACCGCTCTCGATCGAGCATTGGCTGCTGTCAACCTTGAATACAAGCAAAAGCGCCAATCTAAACGGTTGCAGCCCCTTCGTCTGCATCTAATGCATCCGGGTTGGTCTGAAGCAATAATCCGACAGGCTATCCACAACGGTCGGCGCGACGCCCAATATAAATGGAAAGTGCTTTGTCAGCAAGTCAAGGCTGTAGACCAGCAATCGGTTGCGATCGCGCTTGAGGGAGCGGATGAAGCATATTGAAACTCAGGTTAAGAGGTTGTTCGAAAAGGACTAGAAATCCCTTAGCCCCGAATAGCAATTACATCAGGGGGACTTTCGTGTAGAGCGGGCATTGCTTCTGCGCGTTCAAGGAGTGCGATCGCACCGCTCAATGAGAGATACCTACTGACTTTGTGTTAGCAGTCTCCAAGATTGTATCATGTCTGGTTGATTGCGATTGATACAATAGGTTTATTAACAGGGCAATCGTACGAGCAAAAGGGCCAAAATGTGTGCAGACAGATTTAGTGTTTCCAAAATCTAATGAGCGCTAGACATGAAAACCAAATTGCCAATAAGATTTAGAAGTTGAGAACTTTTAAATCAAGCCCTCCCTTATTGACAAGATTTGTTTGCCCTGGGTTATACAAATAGGTTGGGTTGAATCCGCAGATGCTGCTGGCAAAATATGGAAGGATCGATCTCATGAGAGAGAGAGTAGATAGAGAACGGGAAACGGAGGAGGAAAAGCAATCATCTGGTCAATGGTGGTTAGGACACCGCGAGGAGGAAATCACTGAGGTACCTCGCCATGAAATGCCAAAGATGGGCCAGAGTTTCGGGCGATCGGCATCGTGGTTATTGGGGGAGTCAAAAGCAAGTGCGGCGCAGCCAATCCTGCAGCGGCAAGCAACAACCGAAAACAGTGACATCCATCCCGACCTGCGACGACCCAACCCAACGGAGTTGCCGGATTGCCTCAAGAACGGAATCGAAAATTTGTCTGGGTACGATCTGTCTAGGGTGCGGGTGAATGACGATTCTGCCAAGGCGGCGCAGTTGAATGCCCATGCCTATACCCAGGGACAGACGATCGAGGTGGGGTCGGGGCAGGAGCGGCATTTGCCCCACGAGGCGTGGCATAGGGTGCAGCAGCTGCAGGGACGGGTAAGACCGACGATCGAGGTGAAAGGGTATGGAGTGAATGACGATCGGGGTTTGGAGAGTGAGGCAGCTGTGATGGGACAGAAAGCAATACAAATGAGATCGAGGGCGATCTTGCAGCAAGGAAAGGCATCAGTTGGCACGGACGGCTCTAAAACAGCGACCGATTGCACTGGTATGTCCGGCGAGGATGTAGCAATAACGTATGGTGGGCAGTTGAATGCTGACCAAGTAAGGGATCCGATCCAGCTGGCCCCAGCAATATCATTAGACACGAATGGGCAATGGAAAATCGACGGCAGAGAGGATTGGGACAGCGGTGTTAATGAAGAAGCGATAAAAAAACACTTCAGCCAGGTGAAGGCCAAGGACGCAACAGCGGCAGATGATAGTCTATTTCTCACAGGCAGCCTCCTGGAAGCAGGATACGATAATTGCCACACGTACTCTTGGGATCAATTGCGAGCGTCAATCCTCGGCGTCTTGAACGGTACGATCGGTTTTCAGACAGAGAGCCTGAGCAGTATCATCAACGCGATCTTGAACGTAGATAGCTGCACCTACATCAACAAGGCTGCTCTAGCATACAACGAGATAATGGAAACGAAAGGCAAAGGTCAGCAACCCAGTACGTCCACTGTGAGGACATTAACCTTCAATTTATTCAACGCGAGCGGAAACTTGAACTTGGGCAAAGCGCGTATAAATCGACGTATAGGTAAGAATCTGGACCCAAAGGTAAAGATTGTAAACGGTTACTATGAGTTCGACGAGGTAACCAAAATGGCATTGAATTCCGGGCAGGAGATGTCTATATCTAACGGCAAGATACTATGTAGTCAGATCGGTGGCGAGATCGACCCAAAACGACTAACAGATGAGAGCAAAGAATACGCGCTACTAAATCATAAATTGTGAGTCAGTTTTCGAACTCGTCGCTCGATCTACACCCTCGTAATTTGGGTTGAGGAACGGATGCTGCTGGCGAAATATTGCTTAAAATTTTGCAAGCCTTGAGATTGCTCGATCCGCCAAGATCGTATTTTGTGGTTTTGTAGACACGACTTGGAAGGTTATTGTGAAAGCCTTGCTCCACAAGGCTTTCACAATAATCCATTTTTCCGTGCTAACACGAAGAAATGGGGGTTAGCGCCCCTTTTGGGGGCGCTAACCTTCCAAGTCGTGTTGTAGAGCAATCGACGACAGAATAGGGGTTTTAGATATTAAGGTATATTTCGCCATCCGCGCAACTCAACACCAGAGGACTTTGCGTTGGTTTGCTGCTAGCACTGCAACTCAACCTACTGGTATGACACGCCTAAAATTGTGTAAATTCAGAGTTGGCACTTTAGTGCTTCCGAATTCTATCGAGTAAGGATTATAGCCTTTTCGACAACCTGACTCTATTGCACCAGATTAGCTCTGTCAGACCACTACCAATTGGGTTCAATTCTGCTGATTTCATCACTAGCGCTCGCAGGAAGCACTAACCTTCCAGGTCATATTTATCCCGATTCTGGCCATTGGAGATTAATCTCCGATTGCCCCAAAGCAGTTTCCGATGCGTCGCTAGCCCAGGCTCTCATCTTTATGCAAACCCGACTCTAGTTTGTAAAGAAAGGTTACAGCGATCGTTATTCGCTAAACTATGAAATAATTATGAAAAATGAAACGATTATGAAATTAAGCGCAATGACGATGGCGCAATGACAATGGCGCAATGACAATGGCGCAATGACAATGAAGTGTATGGATTGCTGATGACACAAATTTTCTCTTTCTCAGGCATTGTGCTGATTGCTGGTTTAGCGCTAGGCGTTGGATTGACAGGTTGCACGACAACAAACATAAACTCACCCTCTGCACCCTCAGGCCATACTGAAACGGTTGAGACGGCTGCTGCAGAAGCAGAGAATGATGGCAAAAAGAAAGTCCTCACCACCTTCACAGTTCTGGCAGATATGGCCCAAAACGTGGCGGGCGATCGGCTCATTGTCGAATCTATTACCCGGATTGGGGCAGAAATCCATGGCTACGAGCCCGTTCCCAGCGATATCGCCAAGGCTCAGGATGCTGACCTGATTCTTTATAACGGCATGCAGTTGGAGCGTTGGTTTGAGCAGTTTTTAGGGAATGTGAAAGATGTACCCTCAGTGTTATTGACAGAGGGAATTGAGCCGATTCCGATTGCAGAAGGGCCGTACACTGATAAACCGAATCCCCATGCCTGGATGTCACCTCAGAATGCACAAGTCTATGTTGAAAATATTCGCAAAGCCTTTGTGACTCTAGATCCAGAGAATGCTGACACCTATAACGCTAATGCGGCGGCCTACAGCGAGCAGCTCCAGGCAATCGATCGGCAACTGCGAACGGATCTGGAGCAGGTACCTGCAAAGCAGCGCTATCTGGTGAGCTGTGAAGGGGCATTCTCCTATCTGGCTCGTGACTACGAGATGCAAGAGATTTACATCTGGCCCATTAATGCTGAGCAGCAGTTTACACCTAAGCAGATGCAGCGGGCGATCGAACAAGTGAAGATCAATGAAGTACCTACTATTTTTTGCGAAAGCACCGTCAGCGACGAAGGGCAAAAACAAATTGCCAAAGTGACGGGAGCGCGGTTTGGCGGCAATCTGTATGTGGATTCTCTGTCTACGGCAGAAGGCCCGGTTCCCACCTTTTTAGCATTACTGGAATACGATGCTCGAATCATTACGAATGGTCTGCTAGCCGGTAGCAAGACTCGGTAGGATCGACCTCGCTCGGGTGCGCTCAATTCTGAATTGAGCTTGACGGATTGAATCTCGAGCGAACCGCCAAACCTGAACCTGAACCCCCTAAACTTAAGACTGGATCGCTCTTTTTACCGACTCTTTTGATTGACTCTTTTGATTGACTCTCTTGAAAGATTATGCACTTGACGACTCAACCGCTCAATATTACGGTGGATAACCTCAGCGTTACGTATAGCAATGCCCGACTGGCGTTGTATAACGTGAATTGCACCGTCAATGCTGGCACTCTCACGGGGCTGGTGGGGCCAAACGGTGGGGGGAAGTCTACGCTATTCAAAGCCATTATGGGATTTTTGCGCCCCAGTCAAGGGCAGATTGGTATCGGGGGTATTCCGATTCAAACTGCCCAAAAGCAACAGTTAATGGCGTATGTGCCCCAGTCAGACGAGGTGGACTGGAATTTTCCGGTGAGTGTGTTTGATGTGGTGATGATGGGGCGTTATGGCTATATGAATCTGCTGCGGATTCCCAGCGTCAGGGATCGTCGGGTGGTGATGGCAAGTCTGGAGCGGGTGGGCATGAGCGATTTTCGCCATCGTCAAATTGGCGAACTGTCGGGCGGACAGAAAAAACGAGCGTTTCTGGCGCGGGCGCTGGCTCAAGCGGGCAAAGTCATGTTGTTGGATGAGCCGTTTACGGGGGTCGATGTCAAAACGGAGAAACAGATTATTGCGCTGTTGATGCAGCTGCGAGAAGCGGGTCATACGATTTTAGTGTCGACTCACGATCTGGCTTCGATTTCTACCTTTTGCGATCGCGCTATCTTCATCAATCGCACTGTCCTTGCCTCTGGAACCATTGCGGAAACCTTTACTGCAGACAATTTGGCTATGACCTTTGGCGGTTTACCGGCCAGCAGCCTGCGCCAATTGTCCCGCCAGTCTGATATGAGGTCAAAGCATGAGTGATGCGATCGCGACAGTTCTCCTATGGAACTGGTTGGTTGAACCTTTGCAGTATGGATTTCTCGTTCAAGCGATCTGGATGAGTGCGTTTGTTGGCGTCGTCTGCGCTGTGCTCTCCTGCTATATCACCCTCAAAGGTTGGTCGTTGATGGGCGATGCCGTTTCCCATGCGGTGGTGCCTGGCGTGGTGGTCGCTTACGCGCTTGGCATTCCCTTCGCAGTCGGCGCGTTCTTGTTTGGGTTTGGAGCCACGGTTGCCATTGGCTATGTCAAGTCAAAAACTCGCCTGAAAGAAGATGCCGTTATCGGCGTGGTGTTTACCGGATTTTTCGCCTTTGGTCTGGTGTTAGTCACCAAAATCCCCAGTAACATTGACCTGTTCCATATCCTGTTTGGCAACGTATTAGGCATTTCTCGGCAAGACATTATCCAAACCCTGATTGCAGGGACTCTCACCTTGCTAACAATCCTGCTGCGTCGCAAAGACTTGTTGCTGTTCTGCTTTGACCCCAACCATGCCAAAGCGATTGGCCTGAATACGCAGTTCATGTACTACACGCTGCTCTCTGTGTTGGCCCTCACCATTGTGACGGCATTGCAAACTGCAGGCATTATCCTTGCGATCGCAATGCTGGTTACGCCCGGAGCCACAGCCTATTTGCTGACCGATCGCTTCGACTGGATGCTGGGAATTTCCACTGCAACCAGCGTCCTCTCTTGCGTGTTTGGAACCTATCTGAGCTATCATCTGGATGTCTCCACAGGGGGCTGCATTGTGGTACTCCTGACACTGTTATTTACCGTGACGATGGTCTTTGCCCCCCGGTACGGTATCCTGGCTCAGCAGTCTAGAAAACACTTCACGGACGCTGCAACACCTCGATTCTAGTATCTCCAGTAAATCCATCCCCTGCGATGCCAATGAGAGTTTTGCCGTCGGCACTGACGACGAGCTGGCGTATATTTGCCTCTGGCAGAGAGGCTTCTAGCTCGGCAGTTTGGAGGTTCCAAATCTTCAGTCCTGCGGGGCTGCTGGTGATGATGCGATCGCGGCTAAGGACAATGCGATCGTCGCCATATCCCCACACTTCTCTGTTCGCAGACAGAACGGTTTTGGCTTTGAGTTTCCCTTCGGCGACATCCCAAATTTTTAGAGAGGTTTTGGGCTGGGTATAGGACGTCGTGACAACGGTGGTGCCATCCAGACTGAGACGGGCTGCGTTAACATGACCGAACAATGAATTCCGCACAACAGCTTGTTGATTTGTGGCTAAATCCCAAACCACTAGCTTGCTGCCCAATCCCACCAGGGCAGTTTTGCCATCGCGGCTGAGATCGAACAGACGGAAGCGGGGCGGGTTGCTAATAGAGATGGGAATAGGACCAAGCTTGAACTCCGTGGGGGTGAAGTCTGGCAAGGTAGCCTTGAGTTGCCCCGTTGCCAGATCCCAAAATTTAATTTCGCCATAGTTGCCGCTGACGATGGTTTTACCATCGGCTGAGATTACGATTGGCCCGACGTTCTGACTGGAGTGGCCTTTGAGCATTTGAGCTGGTTTGTCAGTGGCGAGATCCCAGATTCGTACCATGCGATCGCCGCCGCCGCTCACCACAGTTCTGCCATCGGGTGCGATCGCAAGCGCGGTAATTACTCCTGAATCGCTCTGCAGCGTTCTTTTCAACTGTCCTGTTTGCAGGTCCCAAACTTTAATTGCTTTGTCTTGTCCCCCGCTCACCAGGGTTTTGCCATCCGTGCTGAGAGCAACCTGAGAAGCAGTAGAATGCCCAGTCAGAGTACGTACAACTGAGAGATCGCAGTAGGGAGACAGGTTTGAATCCTGAAAACAAGTCTTTGAAACAACCGACTGCACGCCGCGTTGGGAAGTGGGTGAAAAGAAAGCCTTGAAAATAACGAGATTCCAAACCGCGACGAAGGCAAATATCGCAATCCAAAGGACTTTGGGTTTCCGAGATCTAACTCTTTGTCCTTCCGGAAAATGTCCCAGAATAATCTCGGTGAGTTCCTTGCGACTGCGTCTAGCTTCATACCAAAACGAACACCAGAACGCAAATAATACGACTAGAGGCATGCCCAAAAACATGCCAGTTTCAACACTGATGTCCCCAGACAGTGCCGGCAACAAGAAAACGGGAATCGAAAAGCTATACCAGGCGATGAACCAACACGACAAAAAAACAGCAACCAGGGGATTCAGGCTCATGCGGATGCGAACGATGGTGCCAGAGGGCGACGGCTCAAATTGTCCGCGAATGGCCGGTAAGAATGAATTGCGGTAGTGAATAACGCGACGAATCTCAAACCCCGAGTCTGAAATTTTTCCCTCATAGAGAACGCGATCGCGCTCCCCTCTACGTCTGAACCTTCGGGGTGCTCCAATATAACTTCCCAGATCGTGGATAACATCCGACAGCGATTTGTGGGTTTGGAGGGTAAAAGCGTCGTAGGGAAGGAGATTCATCATTAGCCAATGCTTCTATAAAATATCATTTTGGAAAATATTATTTTAGGTTTTGGATTTACGATTTTGGCTTGGGCAACAAAAGTCAACAGATCCTGTTAAAACCCTCATAGTGTTGGGATATGCTACCACTGCACTCATGGCTACAAATGATCTAAAATATGCTTGATTTCAATACCATTCTCCTTTAAATACAGACTGAAACATCGCTCTTTCGCATTTGGGGAGTCCTCTAGAGGTAAGAAGTTTTGAGCGTGCGGGTGGAACCTGAACGCTCAAAACTTCTTAGTTGTTTACCACGACCCGCATTTGGAACAGGAAAGGCACAAAGAGAGCAAAGGGAGCAGGGCAGGTCGGAGGGAGAAAGCTTAAGATTTTGATTGGGCACATCCAGAGTTTGGGGGAGTCCAGAAATAAGGAGATCTTTTGTGTAGCGACTGACTTGACAATCAAGACAGTCGCTACCCATTAATGGCACTGACTTAAGCGTAGGATGGGCAAAGCAAAGCGGGCCCATCAAAAGATCCTGTAATGGGCACGGGCATAGCCCTTTGCCATCCTACTAACCAGTTGCCAAACGGATGAATCTGCTTATGTAAGCGCCATTCCACCCTACCCATGGCCCCCCCCAATAGTGGGTGGGATACGCCCATTTAGCTGTTATTTGGCTGTTGAATGGATGGATGGACTATACCAAAGTTTAATGCTGTTGGTTTGTAAGTAGGTAAAAAGCAACACTTGGAAAGTTAGCATTCCCGAAGGGAGTGCTAACCCTTGATTTTTTCTACTGAACTATAAAATGGGTTATTTTGAAAGCCTTGCGGAGCAAGGCTTTCAAAATAACCTTCCAAGTCGCGTAAACAAAATAAATTATACATTCCAATTGGCTGAAATCCCTGCGACTCAAGCATTTTCCAATTTCGCTCTATACAATTTATTTTGCACTGCTACTTAATCCCTCAACCAATGGCATCAGCTGAGATCTGTCAGTCCAGCAGGCCCAATTCCTGTTTATAGCACTACGTGGAAAACGGTTAACATCTCCTCCGGGCCCGTTACCCTTTGTTTTTGTGCTCAACCATAGACTCGATTCTGTTGCATCCGAAGTGTCGAGATCTATGCTTTTGTGCTTTGTCCTTCCTCCTCTGTCCCCGATAGGAATCAGCAAATCAGTATTTTCAGGCACCTATGTTACACTCACGTGCCCAAAAATCCTTATTTCTGGGGGACTCCCCATCCTCGAACCTATGTTATTCTCATTCCGGATTGTTTCTACCTCTGTGGTTTTCCAAAATGATTTGGAAACATCTGCAAGAGGGTAATAGTCTACTGTTCCAATGCGATCCACTATTGATTATGGTTAGAGTTCTTCAAGCCAGACCGTTTATGAATCAGATCCTTGTAAACTTTATTACTTTTTTGGCCAGGCCAACAGTTCCCTTCCCAACAAGAGACTCTATTCCTGACCATCCTCCTTTACGGCCTTTAGGGTTAGGGATTTTGGTCAGTTTAGTGGCTCTCGCTGCTCCCGCTCGTGCTTTACAAGTGCGGGTTATGCCTGAGAATCCAAAACTCGGCGATACCTTGACGGTGATGGTTCAGCTAGACTCCTCAACCCCGGGTCAGCCGCCAAGTATTGCCATGCAAGGGAAAAATTACCCTGCCTTTTCAATCAGTGCCAATCGCTTTCGAACGCTCCTCCCCACTACACCACTGACCCGTCCCGGTCCAGTGCAAATCCAGGTAACAGGTGATGGAGAAGTGCGGAACCTGGTTGTCGGGTTGCGCAATCGCCAATTTCCCACTCAACGCATCTGGCTGCCGCCCAATAAATCTGGACTGAGCGCCACTCCCCACGAACGTAGTCGGGTTGACGCCTTTAAACAACTCGTCACTCCCCAGAAATTCTGGCAGGGGGCATTCAGACGCCCGAATGGGGGCAGTGTATCCACTGTTTTTGGCGTACGCCGTTACTATAACGGCAAATTTGCCCAAAACTATTACCATCGTGGGGTAGACTACGCAGCGGGGACTGGTTCCCCGGTGGTTGCCCCGGCTGCTGGGCAAGTCGCTTTGGTTGGGAAAGTTTCCCAGGGATTCCAGCTCCATGGCAATACCGTTGGTATCGATCACGGTCAGGGCGTGCTGAGCATCTTTATTCACTTGAGCCGTATCGATGTCCGTGAAGGAGATTTCGTCAAAGCAGGTCAGACTATTGGTGCGGTTGGGTCTACTGGCGCGTCTACAGGGCCTCACCTACACTGGGGATTGTATGTCCACGGACAAGCAGTGGATCCAGTGCCCTGGCGATTTGTAGGATTCGAGTAAATTGATTACTCTTCTATCTTTCTAATTTGTTGCTGTGCAATCTATACTGTCTATAGTTTTTCCCTATAGATTGTCTGGTTCATGCCAATCATTTTCAGGGAGTAAAAAATAGAAATCTAACAGAGTAAAGATTAACCTGGCATATTTGTGCTACTGAAAGCCATCATGACTTAATATTAAGTACCTGCTTTTTTGGGTTCTAATTATACTCAAGACAATCAGGACAATATCGTTAAAAGCTTTCTCCTGACGAGGTACGTTTTCTTCACTGCGTAACATTATGACTATTGAAAAAATTGTAGAACAAGCTCTCCAGGACGGTTACTTGACCCCCTCAATGGAGGCAGAAGTTGGCCGGATTTGCGATACTGCATCAGAGCTTTCCATTGAAGAATATATGGCTCTGGATCGCTTGATGGGAGCGTTGTTAACCGGTGAAGTGGTTGCAGTGCCGCGCAAACAGTTCATCAATGTCATGGAAGAATTAGTCCTGACAGAAGCGATTGCCCGTGTCGCAGAAATTGAAGCCACCAGCGATCGCGTCCTGGATGTGGGTGACATTGCTGCCTATGCTTTAAACCGCTTGCCGCCGCTCTATGCCACCACTGAAGAAGGCGCGACCTATCAGCGCCAAAAGGCAAAAGAAGATTTGCAGGGCTTGATTGCGCAGCAGGTCAGCGATGCCATTACCCAAAATCTGGATCAACCCGAATTCTTCCCAGAGCGGCAAGCCTTGGGCAAAACTGGGGGTGAAGTTCTACAGCAGGTGAGTACCTTGTTAAAAACCTATGCACCGACTGTCGAACAGCAACCTGACGAAGGAAAGGCAGCCGGACAACAGCAGCTGAAAGATGAATCAAGCCCCACCTCGTCTGAGGAATACTAGTCGTGTGACACAGCTAAAGTTGTGTCGGGTATGGAAATGTGCCCTTGCCGAAGGCAGGGGCACATTTCCATGTACTTCAGTCGCACGGGAACCGCTATAACTGTCCTGTCATGATTAATGCCTGGTAAATGAATGTGGCAACTTCAGCTCGGGTTACTGCTCGGTTGGGCTGAAGTTGCTTTGTGTCCAGGAAACCCATCTTCACGGGAACAGTCATTCCTTGGAGGGCAAGCCGATCTGAAATTGAGGCTAGCACTTGCCATTGAGAGATGGTGTCATCAGAGTGCGCAGTCTTCAAGAATTCTCCCAATGTTTCAGTATTGACATTCCTTTGCACTGCTGCGACAGGTTGCATGACCCCTTCAGACCCATACCAGTGTTGGCGAGCAGCCCTCGCGGTTTGGGGAGGGAACGGACTGGGTTTGAGATCTTTGGTTTCTGGTGTTTCTGGAAATGCCTGGGTGAGCATGGTGGCAACTTGTACGGGTGTCGCTAGATCGTCGGGGCCAAAATGCCCCGCTGGGAAGCCTTTGACAATGCCTCGTTCGAGCAACACTTGGATTGCAGTCTGGGCCCAGTGATCCTGAATATCTGTCAGACTGGTCCTTTCAAAACGATCGGTGCTTGATGGTTCTGTAGGGGCAGGAAGTGCAGCGACAGCCCTGGATTGGGGCCACCGTTCTGGCGGCGAAACGCCACGGTTATGGGAAGAACTGAAGGGATTTCTGTGTCGATTGGTTTTGCCCCATCCCTGTCCTGGATCGGGTAATTCTGGGATCTGGGAATTGGCAGATTCGATTGATTGGCCTTGGGCAATGGTGCCATCGTCAGACACAATCGCGATCTCTGGTGCTTCGATTGCGTTCTCTGGATGGATTGCTTTGGGATTGGTACGCTGTTCTTGCCCAATCTTTATTTCATTGCCTGCAGAATGTAGCGGGCGTTCGGGCTGCGACAGGTTGATCTGGTCAGGTGCGACCGTTTCTGGTGACAGTCCCTGGCCGACAGAAAAACTTTCCAGTGGCGTTGCGCCCAAAACGGTATAGGGCAATGGCCCCACTGCAACCAGATTGCCGACGGAAAATGACTCAGGGGAAACGATTCCAGCCAGAGATTCGGGAAAATCTATCTGTGCGAACAAAGTCAGGGTATCGATCTCCGAGTCGAGATCGCGCCATTCAGCATCTGAGCCTTCCTGAACGCCCTCCTGTCGGCCCGAACTACTGAAGGCCGCCAAACTATAAAGTGCCAGCACAGCAACGCGAATAGGATTCGCTCCTCTAAATAAAGAGAGGAACTCCGAAGAAAAAGAGGGAGGCTGTTCCCAGGTTTGATGATTAAGCGCCACGAGATTCTACAAACTACACAATCAGGCAACCGCTCAGGATGCTGATTACTGATACCCCTCCTGTCACGATCATCCGGAAACCGATCGCTTCATGGTGTCCTCATACCATTTTGCATTGAATCTGCCTCAAATAGTCTCCTGCCTATATACGTTTTACGTTTCAGGACTTTAAAACCTGCATGTATAAGTCAAATTGGTATCACCTGGACAAAAATGTTCGGATATTGACTGTCATTACACGACTAATATCAAGTCAACAAAATTGAGATCGATTTGTAGGCTGAGTTGCAGCGACAGCGGCAACCCAACGCAAAGTTTTGAGTGATGAGTGATGAGTAGGGTGGGCAAGGCTACCGAAAATCCTGGTTTCTCATCCAAAATCTGGATTCAGCCTTGCCCACCACTGACGACTGATTTTCATCAACACCTCTCGTTTTGCTCGATTACTTGGGGTGAGCAGTTCTTGGGAAAACACTATGGAGATCTCTACTGACGCATGCGTTGTTCAGTGACCAGCGTTGCGCTGACCCATGTGCCGCGATCGCAGTAGCTGCACATCAGACGCTGCCGCCGATCCGGTCGCTGCAACCAGCCCAGCTCCACCCTGAACCCACGACCTGGTTGAATCTGCGTGGGGAAATGAACAGATGCGCCCCCCGGTAGCAGCAGCACTTGCGGGCAAAGCGGACTCTCCTCAAAGGAAAGCAGCGATCCCGCGATCCGGGCCTTCGAAGCCAGGGTACGGACAGAGGCACCATGACCAAACCGGAGCTGTTGACCCACGCCATTGCTCCCGTCCCGATAGAGTGTCAGATGGGTCCGATCGATTTGCGGCAAGCGTCCGTCTTCACGAAGGGTCACCGCTTCTCCTTGCCATTCCCCGAGTAACTGATCCAGGCTTAACGCTGGTTGTTTGGGGAGAGCGCTTCCCGCTAATTGCTCTCGAATCAAGGTCAGGTGCTGCAGGCGACCGTCCGGCTGAAACTGCTGCACCAATCGCAGGCGACGCGGGCGATCGATCAAGCTGTATTCCACCCAAAACGGCGATGCTGCTATCCAGCGAGGCATTCCCCGGACAAAAGCTCCCGTGTCGAAGAATAAAATCGTATCCACTGGCGGACGATACTGCTGTACGATTTTCTCGGCGGCGCGATCGCACGGCCAGCGGCGCAGCGTCAGGCGCAGCGTTTGAGGCTCGCTTTCCTCCAATTTCAGCAGCGAGGGCGTCTCCTCCAGCAGCACGCCCTGGGGCGAAAACCGGGCAAACGATCCCTGCCATTCGCCCAGGTTTTTGAGCCAGTAGTCCCATTGCGATTGTGTCATTGGGTTTTAGGGGTCAGGGTTCAGGGTTCAGGAGTCAGGAAAATTCACGATCTCAACTAGATCGATTTTGTCATTAAAGGGGGCAAATTCGGTATAGCACTCCGAGAATAAATTAGGACATAATAAAAGCTCAAAACCAAATGCAGTCAACTTTTCCCTTCTGCCCTCTGCCCTCTGCCTCCTGCCTGCTGCTGTAACAATGGATATGGATGGAGTCCGATGAATACTGATCCAGCTTGGCGCGATCGCGGCTATCAAATCATCGCAATCCTCGGACAAAACAGTCTTGGGGGCAGAGTCACCTACCTGGCCCAGCAACTTGCCAGTCAACAGCAAGTCATCATCAAACAGTTTCAGTTTGCCCAATTAGATACTAGTTGGACTGCCTACGACACCTACGAACAAGAAATCCAATTGCTGCGACAGCTCAGCCATCCCGGTATTCCTCAATATCTGGATGAGTTTCAAACCCCATCCGGCTTTTGCATGGTGCAGGAATATCTTGAGGCCCAGTCCCTGGCCGTACACCGTCGCTGGACACCCGAACAAATCAAGCACATTGCCCTCTCCGTCTTAGAGATTCTGGTCTACCTGCAAGCCCAAATCCCCACCATCATCCACCGGGATCTCAAACCTGAGAATATCTTGATTGACGACCAGCGCCAGGTTTATCTGGTCGACTTCGGCTTCGCTCGCTTGGGAGACGGCGATGTCGCGGCCAGCAGTCTGGTCAAGGGCACTGTGGGTTTCATGCCGCCAGAACAGTTATTCAATCGGCAGCTCACCGCCGCCTCCGATCTCTATGGCTTAGGGGCAACGCTGATTTGCCTGCTGACCGGAACGCCCTCCAGCGCCATCAGTCGCTTAATGGACGAGAGCTATCGCCTGCACTTTCAGCATCTGGTGCCGCCCCTGAAGCGCGGCTGGCTCAGCTGGTTGACCAAACTGGTGGAACCCCGGCCCCAAGACCGCTATGCGAATGCGTCAGAAGCATTGTCAGCCCTGCAGCCACTTAATGTCAGTCGTCTGCCCAGAGTCAGACTCAGCCGCTCGCAGCTCGAATTCACCGCCAGCCAGTTTGGCGAGGTTGTGACCCAAACCCTCACCGTCAGCAACCCCATTCCCAATACGATGCTGACAGGCCGCTGGCAAGTGGCACCCCATGCCAGCGACCCACCCCATACACCCTACGACGATGCCTGGATTACGGTTGAACCGCGACAGTTTGAGGGGAATGAAGTTAAATGTAAAATCGAAATGAAGACTGACAAATTGCTGGCCGATCGCAGTTATCAGCGGCAGTTGATCTTGCACGCAAATTCATCACCAGAAACTCACGAGGTTGCTATTCAGCTGCAAACGGCACCGCCGCCTACGACTCAACAGCCTGCCTATTTGTATCTTTCAGGATTGTGTCTTTTGTTCTTTGTCGTTCCCTGGCTCGTTTCTTTTGTGTTGGAGGCGATGTTCGATATTTCTGAGATCGGTCTGCTCATTTGGCCAGTTTGTTTGATGATAATTGCAGTTGGACTTGCTGCTGGCGATCCATTATCCAGAAAGACGACTGCGTCCAAATCGATCGCGCAAATCAACACTACTCTAGGAGCAACAATAGGACTCATCATTGGTTTGGTCTCAGGATTTTTCTTGGGCCTATCTTATGCCAACTTGTTATTGTTCCTCCCTGTGATGATTGCAGTCGGAACAATGTGGGGGACTTCGAAGGCTGAGGAAGTGAATGTACTCGTTCTTGTGGTTACCGTTGCTGTCGTTGATGTTTTTGGACATATATTTTTACCTTGGGACTTGACGGGGTTTGAGATTTTTTTGATTTATCTTGGCTTTTTAGTGTTCTGCCCCTTGTTGGGCTTTATTGGTCTCAATGGTTTAATCCGGACAACGGTTAAATGTCATGCTAGTAGAGGCTTTAAACCAGCAAAAGCGATCCAGGCCGCTCTGCTCAGTGCAGGCTTGGGCGCACACCTGTCTACCTTAATTCCTTTAGTAACGTTGGATTTTTTGGCTAGCCTGGAAGAATGGCAGGCTGGTCTTGATGCATCGGGTGTTGCAGGGCTGGTTGCGATCGCACCCACGCTGTTACTCATTTTCTTAGCGACCATCGCCCCTATCCTTTTATTCATCTTTCTGATCGCAAAATTAATTATTTTTCCCCATCTGAAAAGTCGTAAAGTGGTCGCAAACTACTACAAACATCAATCAACTTTGATTAAACCATAAGTTTAAGGAGAAAATCGTAGAGTGGGCGCTGCCCACCAACCTTATGTACCATTCCACCCTATAAACCAGCTAAATTGTCTGCAGTTCCAATTGAGTACAGCAATTTATCAGGAGAAGAAACTCAGTTGCTCGCGAGCAAAGGAAGAGCTTTAAAGTTATACCAATCTGACTTGGATATGCAATCGATAAAATTGGCGGAACGCCTTTCCAATAAGGTTTTCTCCAATCCAAAATCGCCAATCTAAAATCCAAAATGGTATGAAGGAGAGCACAACATGCCACAAGCGAATCCAGAACAATCTTCGATCTTTTACGATTACGGCTACCAGATCGTGCGCGAACTTGGTCACAATCGTGCAGGCGGCAGAGTCACCTATCTCGCCACCGAAGTCAACAGTCAGCGATCGGTAGTGTTGAAGCAGTTTCAGTTTGCTTGTACCGATTCCTGCTGGTCAGACTATCAACTCTACGAACAGGAAATCGAAGTCCTGCGCGGATTAGACCATGCCAACATTCCCCGGTATTTAGATTCCTTCCAAACGGCTGCCGGGTTTTGCATGGTGCAAGAGTACAAAGATGCGCCGTCCTTAGCCACGAAACGATCCTGGCAACCGCAACAGATTAAACAAATTGCCCTTTCCGTGCTCGAAATCCTCAACTATCTTCAACATCAAATTCCGCCCGTCATCCATCGCGATCTGAAACCGGAGAATATTCTGATCGACGACCGTATGATCGTTAGCCTGGTGGACTTTGGTTTTGCTCGCCTTGGCGGTGGGGAAGTGGCAGCCAGCAGCGTCGTCAAAGGAACCCTGGGATTCATGCCACCGGAGCAGCTATTTAATCGCCAACTCACCGTTGCTTCCGACCTCTACAGTCTGGGCGCGACGTTGATTTGCTTGTTGACGAATACGTCGTCTACCGAGGTTGGCAGCTTGATGGACGAGTTGGGTCGCATTCAGTTCGAACACCGCGTTACTCAGCTCCATCCGGACTTCATTGCCTGGCTGCAAAAATTGGTGGAACCCAATTATCAGAACCGTTACGCCACCGCAGAAGCCGCACTCCAGGCCCTCGTTCCTCTAAACGTGATGCGTCCTGTGCAGCGAAAACTGTGGCAGTGGGTGGCGGGAGGGGCGTTGGTGGTTGGTTTTGCGATCGCAGCCTCGCTGCCCATTTTCTTCAAAGCCGCTGAAACCGATCTCCTTGAATCGAACGATAATACAATCAACCCTCAAACCATCGTTACCATCGATCCAGCGATTTCCGAAGATCTGAACACGCTCTCCATGCAACAGGAACGGGTCTATTTCTCAGTCAAACTCCCCAACTTAAACCAGGGCAACCATAAAGCCATGTGCCAGCTCTTTGACGGCACCGAAACCCTGGTCGCTATGGGAGAATCCACCCTCAAGCTGAATGCCGATGGCGGCGAAGCCTGGTGCTTGTACAACTTTGGCAAAGATACCGACCAACCCGGCACCTGGACATTCAAGTTTTTTCTCAACGATCGCCCAATTGTCCAACGACAATTAAGCGTCCGCTAGCGTTGAAAGGGTTCGATCTTGACAGATCCGAAATATCCCTTGCCAGATACGGGCGCTTACGGCCAGGCCCACCAGCAATTGCCCGAGATTTTGTTACACCGTCTGGGGCCTGAGAGTGCGGAGCAATTAGAGCAACAAGTTCTGCATCAATTACCTCCCACCGTTCAGTCCCATCATAATCTGCTAAAAATTGCTCGAACTCTTTTTGTGAGCATGGGCCAGAAGGTAGCTTGGGCAGCGTTGCAGTCACGATGGTTTCTTTTTGTTTCCTCCTTTCCCCTTAAACGATAACATAGATAAAGTTAAACTTTTCGATCGAGACACAATGCAGACCTGGCAAGCCGACTTTTACCGCCGTCCCCGTCAAAATGAAGCGGGAGAATCCCTCTGGGAACTGTTAATTTGCGATGCCACCCGGACCCTGACCTTTCGGGCCTGGTGCCCTCAATCTGCTGCAAACGCCGACTGGTTAACGGTCCAACTGCAGCAAGCTGTAGAGGTCAACAGTACATTGCCTGCCCAACTGCAGTGCTTTCGGCCCCAATGCCTCAGCCTGTTTGAAGCCGCCTGTCAGCCCCTGCAGATTGACGTCGTCCCCAGCCGTCGTACCTCCGCCCTGAAACAATGGCTCCAGGAACGCACCCAGCAATATCCCCAAATGGAGGGCTATACAGGCGAATCGTATCAGCCTCTAGCCCTCGATCGACCGCCCCCCATGCCACTCCCCGAAACCCTGTTAGGGGAACAATGGCGATTCGCCACTCTGCCTGCTGGGGAACTGGCCGCTGCCTTTGCCGAGCGTCCTATTCCCATCCTGGCGATGCCAGACGACTTGTTGCCGATGCAGTTGCAGCTCGCCTCTACTCTGCCGATACCTGGAGTCATCATCGATGGCGGTCGGCAGTCCATGCGGTTAGCGCGCTGGCTGGAAGAGGCAATGCCAGTGTCGCTCCACTACAGTCCGGGGCAACCCGATGGGCTAATTCTGGAAGCAGGGCTAGTGGATCGCTGGATGATGGCGACGTTTGAGGACCCAGAGGTGGCGGCGGCAGCTAGAGTTTACCAGTACCGGCAACAAGAAAGCCGGGGGTTACATTTCTTATTAGTGCAACCGGATGATTCGGGGATGACTTACAGCGGTTTCTGGTTGTTGCAATGAGAGGGAACAGGGAACAGGAAATAGGGAACAGGAAACAAGGAATTTGTAATGAGCACCTTAGTGCTGAATGGCGCTTACATAAGCAAGAATTGAGCCCTGAAAGTCTTGGCAAGCTGTAGGGTGGAATGGCGCTTACTTAAGCAAAAAAATGAGCGCTGAAAGCCTTGAAAATTCGTAGGGTGGGCACTGCCCACCAACCTTATGTAAGCGCCATTCCACCTTAGTGCTACCGGGTCTCTGAGCAATTGCGGAACGATCGCTGTGACATCGGTTAGGTTGACCCGCACCAGTATGGAACGCCTCTGTTGTCCTAATTGGGATCGTTATTGGAATCTTTGATGTCTCTGGAAATCAGTTGGTTGAGCAATGTATTGGTTTCTTGTTGCAATTTAATGCTCTCTTGCAGCAGTTGATTATTTTCTTTGACGGCGTCGGTATTGGCTCTGGCAATTTCCAGGGTTTCATCCTGGAGTTTTTTGCCTTGTTTCACTGTTTTGTTCAAGAGCCAGAATAGAATTCCTAAAAAGAGTAAGGAAAATAATAAGGGAGTAATTCCTCTGGGAATGATGCTATCGCGATCGTGGTGGTGGTCTCCAAATCCATTAGAACCGTTTGTTTCGGTGTAATAGCGGGTCGCTGTGGTTTGCATGAGATTTAAATTTTCTTCCCTCGCTTGACAGCATGTCCATTTCACAACAATAATACTCCGTTGTGGTTTTGGATGGAGTTGCGATGCCCCTTAAGGGAGGATGATCCACTAGTGCGAGTTGCTTTTTGGCAGTTTTAGAGGATGGATGTTCAAGTTTTAACCGCAATCCAATTGCTACAGCGTCAGGCGGCTTCTCTCCTGCTGTATCAGTCTGTCCTCAAGGGCGAGGTGGGAGCGGCTTTCCTGCAGTTATTGCAGATCCTGCAACAAGGCAATGACGATGGCATTGCTCATTTACGGGCCTATGGTCGCTGGTTCTATGCTCTGGCGAACCAGAATCAGACCTGGCAATGTTATTTGCTGAAGCAGATTCTCAAGGCGGAAAATCCTTTTACCCAACAAATTCAGCGTTCAGACTTGACCGATTTGCCTGCTGCTTTGGTGGCAGCAGTGCGACACGATCTGCGGGTGCTACAGCAGCTTTATGCTTGCGGTGGCCAGCAACTGAGCCAGTGGGTACAGGATATTGCTCGCTCGCCGGTTGCACCGATTGTCTGGGAAGATAGTCCTGTTCCTGGAGATCTGGAGACAACCCCAGGGGCAAGTTCGTCAGCAGACGACAGTACTGGTTTTGTTGTAACGATTGAGGATAAGTATATCTTATCTTTACAAACTGTGTTGCAGTCGCTTGACGACTGGGCAGATGGCTTGCCAGAATTGGCGGACTGCTATCGCCAGGGTGGGGCTGGGATTTTTGCTGTCTATGGGGCGCTGCGCTGGCAGGCGGGACAGCTGGTCGGTATTGCCCATCCTGATGTTATCCCAATGGATATACTGGTCGGCTATGAGGCTCAACGGGAGGTGTTGAGGAAGAATACAGAGTTTTTGCTGGCAGATTGTCCAGCACTACATGTGTTGCTTTATGGCAGTCGCGGTTCAGGAAAGTCGTCGTTGGTTAAGGCGTTGCTGCCTGAGTTTTGCGATCGCGGCCTGCGGTTAATCGAGGTGGCTAAATCCGACTTGAGCGATCTGAGTGCCATCGTTGATTCTTTACGTCACAGCCCACAAAAATTTATCATCTTTGTAGACGATCTTTCCTTTGAAGAAGATGAAGCAGCCTACAAAGCTCTCAAAGTGCTTCTAGAAGGCAACCTGACCGCACGGCCTCAAAACATCGTCGTCTACGCCACTTCCAACCGCCGCCATCTAATTCGCGAATTCTTTGGCGACCGTCCCCGTCCCCGAGACAGCGACGAAATCCATACCTGGGATACCGTACAAGAGAAACTCTCTTTCAGCGATCGCTTTGGCCTCACCCTTACCTTCGAGCCTGCCGATCAGCCCACTTACCTGAAGATTGTCCGCCATCTGGCAGACCGATCGGGAATCCAGCTCGGTCCCTCAGAGCTGGACGCACGAGCGCTGCAATGGGCCACCCGCCACAATGGTCGCTCTGGACGCACTGCCCGTCAGTTTATTGACTTTCTTTATTCTGAGGAGAAGGCAGAGGGCAGGGGGCAGAGGGCAGAAGGCGATCGCTAAGGCGGTTTCTGGAAAAGTTTGTACCAGGATTTCATCAGGTGTAGGGTGGAATGGCGCTTATATCAACAGATTACATCAGTTTGAAAACTGTAGGATGGGCAAAGGGCATAGCCCTTTGCCCATCAGAGATTCTGTGATGGGCACGCTTTGCTTTGCCCATCCTACGCTGAAGTCATGCCACTCGGTGTAGGGTGCTGTTAGCGCCAGCGTAGCGCACCATTTCTTCAGGATGGCTGGAGCATTCATTCTCAGAAATCGCCTAATTGTTCATTATTCATTGGTTATTGCTAATTGCCAACCGCCAACTGCTATAGCATTACGCAAATGGATTAGGACACGACTTGGAAGGTTAGCGCTCCCTTCGGGGGCGCTAAACCTCATTTCTTCGTGCCAGCATTAAGAAATAGGTTATTTTGAAAGCCTTACTTCGCAAGGCTTTCAAAATAACCTTCCAAGTCGTGTTAGGACATCACAAACAGCTCCAAGCCAAAAGCTCCAAGGCAGAAGAATAGACTTTTCCTCTTCTGCCCTCTGCCTTCTGCCTCCTGCCTTTTCCCATAATCGCTAACCGCTACATAATAAAGTCCCCCTGGCCAATCGCACGATAGGCGTCCCGAATGATGTCGTAGTCAGCATCATTTGCTGGAGCGAAGTAAGTTCCTTGAAATCGGAAGGCTAATGTGTCAACAGCCAGGATTGCTTGAATGAGTTGCTCCTGCCCTGCCAGAATCTGCATCTGCAGTTGAGCGACCAGGGCAGAATCAAGATGGCTGCTGGCGAGCAAAATATCCCCTGGTAAGGGTTTTCCTTCGGCGATTAAAGGATAATCGCTTGCAGTTGCTCCTTCTTGTTCCAAGGCTTGGGTGTACCGATAGGAGGTTCTGGACCAGGCATCTGCAGCGCCTGTTTTTAAGGGTCTTAAACTAAATGCCTTGGACGCGATGGTGTTAACGTCGGTTTGTGGATCCAGTCCGGCTGCAGTCAAGAGCGCGATCGCACCCAGATGACTTGCTGTTGAACCCCGTTTACGAATGTCAATTGTTTTCCCTTTCAGATCGGCTAAGGACTGGATACCGCTATCTGCACGAACTGCGATTGTGGTATAGTATTCTGGCCGAGCAATGCTCACCAGCGGGATAGCATCAGTGCGGGCAGCAATCACAACATACTCTGATGGGCCTGCCCATACCAGATCCACCTGAGCCGATTGCAGCGCAGAGGTCGCCATGAAGTAATCTTCAACCGGGAAAAATTCAATTGGGATTGATAGCAGTTCTTCCAGAGTATTTTTGAATATGTCATAGTCGCGCTCCAGCTCTTCCAGTCCTTGTGCATCTGTCACGGCAAATCGCAGTTTGTCTGGTTTGGCGTACGTCCTGCCAACGCGCTGATGGGCTGATTGACAGCCAGCAAGAAACAACAGAGCATAGAAAATAAAGCGGCGTCGTTTCATTAATCTAAGTTCTAATAGCCGTCAGCATCAGTATACCAATCGAATGGAAATAGCAACTGGCACTAGAGACTAAAAAAATACATTTAGCTGAAACCTGGGTATTCCTCTAGAGGCTATGAATGTTGAGCGTACAGGCTCTACCCAGAACATTCAAAACTCATTAGAATTAGCGTATAGTGAGGGCTATAGCATTTGCCCAGAAGGCTTTTCAGCACCAAAGTGCCAACTGCGAACTTGGCACAATTTTAGCCAGGCCACAGCACTACTGGACTAACATAGCGAATTTGGTGCAATAGAGTTAGGTGGTCGAAAAGGCTATAATCCTTACTCGATAGACCTCGGCAGCACTAAAGTGCCAACTACGAATTTACACAATTTTAGCCAGGCCACAGCACTACTGGACTAACATAGCGAATTTGGTGCAATAGAGTTAGGTAGTCGAAAAGGCTATAATCCTTACTCGATAGACCTCGGCAGCACTAAAGTGCCAACTACGAATTTACACAATTTTAGCTGTGTCATACTACTACCCTAAGATAGAGCACGAAGAGAATAGCATTGGGTAGGCGATTGTAGTGTACGCCCCCATCACTAAGTTGGTTGTCCATGGGTTCCCTCGTGAAGATGATCGTGCCCAAGAACGCTCGTTTCCAATTGCAAAAGTTATCTCTCAAAATCAGATTTTTCGATCGTTGACTTATACTTGTAGAATTGACAACTCCGTTTCGATAGTTCGATCGAGAGTAATAATGTTGCAGAAATCGGCACTCAACTCTGGTCATAACAATAAGTCTAGCAAGCTGACGATTTCGGGATTGCTAACCCGGCTTTTCTTATACAGCTGCGCAACAATTGCCTTGATGCTGCCAAACTATAATTTCAGGTGCCACTGCTGGCAGTTGCAGTGCAACTGCCAGTCAGAAGGACTGACCTATGTTGGGTCTATGAATCGAGGACAGCGAGCTTACTATGTCAAGCACGGCAGATTTTCAACCTCTATTGCGGACTTAGGCATTGGTATTTCAACCGAGACCTCTAACTATAGCTATCGGATTGTGTCGCCAATGATACCCGTTCAAACGGTAAGCCAATTGGCAGAATCTACTTCTTTTCAGAATTTTGTCATCATGTTGGGTCAGCCCAAAAAACCTGATGTTCGCGGTTATGTTGGGGTGGTGTCCGCGATCGCGGCTGAGGATAGCGATGAAAGTCCGACTATTTCAGTCCTGTGTCAGGTCGACCAGCCTGGTACTTTGCCTGACACGACGCCAATTCTCACCAGGGCAGGTCTGCAATGTTCCAAAGGTTCAACAAGAAGGTGACGATTTGAAGTCGATTAGAGATAACTCAGCCCGTCAAAGTCTTGGTTGAGAGCGGTAATTTCCTGAGCAGATTGCTCTAAGCCATCAGCGAATAGTCTAGTTGATTATGAACTTCAGATCCCACCTGCTTAGCCCCCATGACCAAAGCTAGATTTGTCTATATTTCCTTCGATGTTGTTCCTGCACCCAAGGGTGCTGCCATTCATATTGAAGCCTTCGCGAAAGCATTGGCCGCTGCTTTTGGTTCTCTCAATCTGGTCACCGTTTCTGCCACCGCTGAGATCGAAGACTGGGGCGAGCGCTGGCCGGGGGTCGCCCACATTGCTCTGCCTGCCCGTGGCAAAACCTTAATCGATCGAGTGCTTTTTTTTCGCCAGCAACTAGAATTCTGGTGGCAGGGACAATGGTTTGAGAGCGTCCAGATCCGTTCTATTTATGAAGGCTTTCCGATCGCGTTACAGAAAAGTCAGCTCTGTAATCGTCTCATTTTTGAAGTCAATGGTCTACCCTCGATCGAGTTGAAATATCGTTATCCCCGGTTGATAGAAGATCTGGAGTTGATGCACAAACTGATGACTCAGGAGCAGATCTGCTTGAGAGCAGCGGATCTGATTGTCACGCCCAGTAGTGTCACGCGGGACTATCTGTGTCAGTTGGGTTTGTCGTCTCAGCACATCTGCGTCATTCCCAACGGGGTGGATCTGGCCCTCTTCTCTTATCAATCACCCCGGAGTGAATCCGTGCTTTCGCCCCTGCGTTTGTTTTACTTTGGGACGCTCTCGGCCTGGCAGGGTGTTTCGCTGGCGGTGGAGGCATTGGCGCTATATTGTCGGGATTTTGCAGCAGAACTGACGATCGTGGGTGCTGCTCGTCCGTCACAAGTGGCTGCCTTGAATCGGTTGGCAGCAAAGTTGGACGTTGCGTCGCAGGTGACGTTTCTGGATCCTCTGCCTCAAAGCGAGCTGGCAGTTCGCATGCAGGAGGCGGATGCGATTGTGGCTCCGCTGACGCCCAACGATCGTAATTTAGTGCAGGGTTGCTGCCCGCTGAAGGTGCTGGAGGGGATGGCCTCTGGTACGCCTGTCATTACTAGCGATTTACCTGTTGTCAACGAGTTGGGGACAAACGAGGTTCACTTTCTGGCAGTGCGGGCGGGTTCGGCAAAGGCGATTAAGGATGCCATGTTGCGGTTAAGAGTCAGTCCAGGGTTGCGCGAGCGGCTCTCGCTGGCAGCGCGATCGCGGATCGAACAAGAATACACCTGGCAACGCGCAGGTCGCGCTTTGACAACAGCCTATCGCCAATTGGTCCATGCTCCCGTCCTGTGAAGGACGCAATCTAATCCGACAAAATCAGAATGCTAGCCCAGTCAGCCTGTCTTCAAGCCAAAATCGGCAATCTAAAATCCAAAATGGTATTAAGAGGTGTCGCGATCGCAGTTTGGGAACGGTTGCGATATGGGCATTTTCTGCGATCGCAGACAATTCCTATAGTGACCAATTTTTCTGGCAGTTGGTCTGATCTGGGTTGGTATAGACCCGTGAGTTTTCCCCGTAAAAATTGCGATCTCAATCTGTTATCCATTAGCCTTGAATCAACATCACCGTCGATCTGTGTCAGGCTAATGGAGTGACTGCGATCGCAAACATCATTCCTCCCAAACCACACAACCAGAATAAGTCGAGATAGCAGCCAGCACAGCGTTCTGGGGAATGATATAACTACCTGGGCAAATCAGCAGAGAATCAACCCCATGACGAACAAAACTCCCGGCTCGCGAAAACCCCCTGCAGCAAGACATCGCTGGCTGAAAACAGCCAGACGTTTCTACTCGCGAGTGATGAAAAAACTGACTCAGCAGCTTTACCGACAAACCATTCTAGCCCTGGCACTCTTGTTTTGTATTGGAGTAGGCATCGCCCTGAGCAGCATGTCCCAGCTCTCCAATGACTTGATCGCATCCCAGGCATTGCAGAACGCAAAACTCTATGCCAAAGCCCTGAATCGCGCCCGCACCCTCTACAGCGAAAGTGCCGTTAACCGGGTTAGAAGTGTTGAAGGTATCACCATTACCCCTGAATATCACAACATTCCAGAGGGATCCATTCCCAACCCTGCCACCTTCACTATTGAACTCGGCGACCATCTCAGCCGGGAGAACAGCGGCAACCTGGTGCGCTTATATAGCGACTATCCCTTCCCCTACCGCAAAGCAACCGGAGGCCCCCAAGATCGATTCGAGCGAGAGGCACTCCAATACTTGAGACAGCATCCCCAAATGCCCTTCTATCGTCAGGAAAAATTTAAAAACCAGCTCTCCTTTCGCTATGCAGAAGCGGTCACCATGCAGGCCAGCTGTGTTGAGTGTCACAATACCCACCCAGACAGTCCCCGCAAAGACTGGAAAGAAGGTGACGTACGCGGTGCCCTGGAAATTACTCAGCCGCTCAATCAGTTTATTGACCGGACACGCATGGGTATGGAAGGTCTAACCTTCATGTTGTGCGGCATGTCTGTTTTAGCCCTGTCAGGACTGACTCTGGTCATGGGTCGACTGCGCCAAACCGCCAGAGAGCTAGAAAACAAGGTCGTCAAACGGACAGCAGAACTGCGAAACATGAAAGAAAAAGCAGAAGTTGCCAACCGGGCCAAAAGCACCTTCCTGGCCAACATGAGTCACGAACTCAGAACGCCACTGAATGCCATCCTCGGCTTTGCCCAACTGATGAGTCGCGACTCAGCCCCCGATTCAGAAAACCAGGAACATTTGGAAATCATCAGCCGCAGCGGCGAGCACTTGTTAGGTCTGATTAACGACGTTCTGGACATGTCCAAAATTGAAGCGGGACGCCTAGTGCTGCACGAAACTGATTTCGATCTATACAGGCTGATCGAATCGCTCAAAGGGATGCTGCAACTCAAAGCCGAAACCAAAGGCTTAACTTTCCAGTTCGACTGTTCTCCAGCGGTGCCCCAGTACGTCAAAACAGATGAAGCCAAACTGCGTCAAGTGTTGCTCAATTTATTGGGCAATGCCGTGAAATTTACTGAAACAGGTAGCGTCACATTAAGGGTGAAACCTGTTAATGGTTCATGGTTAATGGCTCATGGTGAGGCGATCGCAACGGATCCCGCAACCATGAACAATGCACCATTAACCATGAACATTCTATTCGAAGTCGAAGACACTGGCCCAGGCATTACACCAGCAGAGTTGGGGAGTTTGTTTGAAGCCTTTGTGCAAACAGAAACCGGACGCAGGTCCCGCCAAGGGACAGGACTGGGATTACCCATTAGTCGGGCATTTGTGCAACTGGCAGGAGGAGAAATCGCCGTTCGCAGTGTAGTTGGACAGGGGACAACATTTAAGTTTGAGTGGCAAATCAGGCCAGCCCCAGCATTGACAAAGGAAACGACATCGGCAATACGACGAGTAATCGGTCTAGCTCCCAATCAACCCCCTTATCGAATCCTCGCAGTGGATGACAGCGAGGAAGGCCGCTTGCTGCTGGTGAAGCTGTTGACTGGCATTGGCTTCGAAGTCAGAACAGCAGCCAATGGGCAAGAAGCTGTTGAAGGATGGGCCCGCTGGTCGCCCCAGCTGATTTTGATGGATGTGCGTATGCCTGTGATGGATGGCATTGCAGCCACAGCAACAATCCGCGATCGAGAAGCCGCATCAACCGCTTCAGAATTGCCGCGAACCATTATTATTGCGCTGACTGCGAGTGTCTTTGATGACCATCGCTCAAAGGTGTTGTCAGCTGGGTGCGATGATTTTGCCCGAAAACCGTTTCAAGCCGAAGAACTATTGGCCAAAATTGCCGATTACCTGGGAGTCCGCTACCTTTATGCTGCAGACAGCGAGCATCAAGATAATGGCAATATCACTGCTGGACAGAACAATCGACCTGCAGCCAGCTTCGACGACCTGTCTGCGGCCCTGGCAACCCTTTCCAGGGATTGGGTTGTACAACTAGAGCAAGCGGCGCTGAAAGGATTAGACGATCGCATTATTCAGCTCATTGATCAGATTTCCCCCTCCCAGACTCCGCTGGCTAATGCATTAGAGCATTGGGCCTACAACTTTGATTTTGATGCCATCCTGGAATTAATCGAACTGTTTAAAACAACTGGGGAAACAGAAGCAGCGGCAGAAGAAGAAACGTTCCCCAAAGATTAATTTGATGAAGGGGTAGTTCTCCAGATATCAGGATTTTTGAGCACGCGGGTTCCACTCACACGCTCGAAAATCCTGATATCTGGAGAACTACCAGTCATTTAAGAGAAGAGTCAAAAGGATGACAGCAACATTAATCGCAAGTGCGATGGCAGGCACGGTTGAAGCGTTGAGAAGCAAGATTTCAGATTGTAGAAATGGTATTTTTGGGGCGGGGGACTTATTGTTAGATCCAGATGCAAACTTCAACCGCGTATTTTCAATTTGACGAAGCTCGCCAACAGTTTGGCGATCGCGTCGATCTTTATTGGCAGTTTCTCCATAGAACCGATCCTCTGGCCGACGACACTGTAGCCGCTTTAGCTGCACTGCCTGCTGGACAGGGAGCCAGGTTTCTGAAAATGGCCCTCGATGAGGGGATCGACGCTGTTCCCCAGGCCCCCGCAGCCCTCAAAGCTTTGTTTGCCCAGGTGGATCGCGTCCCCTTTTGGGTGGACTGGGAGCGCATCGATCGTGGCGGTCGGGTTTTTCGGCAAGCTTCTGTTCCTGTCATGATGACCCTGGGGTTTTATTCTCTGCCTATAACCTACACTTCCCCAGCAGGCAGCAAACCCCTGGTTTCAACTCAGCGACTGGTGGATCGGGCGGCCCAACGGCTGGCTGAGACTCTAGCATTTGTAAGACTCACTTGCGAGCTGGGCGGGTTAAAACGGTCTGGTGAAGGGTTTAAAATCAATCTGAAGGTGCGGCTGATGCACGCCCAGGTACGACGGTTGCTGCTTCGTTCCGGTCGCTGGAATACTGAAGCCTGGGCCATGCCAATTAATCAAGCTCATATGGCTGGTACTCTGGCGGCTATTTCTGCAGGTGTTATTCTCAAGTTGCAAGAGCTTGGGTTTGCGTTTTCCCCGGCTGAAGTTGACGATATCTTGCATTTATGGCGCTATGCAGGATATCTGTCAGGTGTGGATACTGAGTTAATTCCGGCTACATTGGCTGATGCGCGGCGATTGTCTGCCATTATTCTGGCAGTTGAGGGGGTACCGGATGAAGATTCCAGGGCGTTGGTGAGAGCGTTGCGAGAAATCCCGCCACCGTTTAAAGGGCCGGGGGCATCCTGGATCGTTGATATGAGACTGGGGCTGGTGCGATCGCTCCTGGGTAGACGTTTGGCTGATGCGTTGGAGATTCCTAGCAGTCATTGGGTAGGAATTGGGTTGCTGTTGCGTCCGTTTTTTTGGATCGCGTCCTGGGTGCGATCGTTTGTGCCAGGGGGACAGGTTCTGGCTGAACGTTTGGGCAAGAGAGTCTGGAACTGGACGGAGGGGATGATGTTTAAAATTGCTCGCGATCGCGAACGTCGTTAATTCAAAATCTAAAATCTAAAATCTAAAGAAGAGTATGAAACGCGAAATTTTAGGCTGTCTAACTGAAGATGACTGGAAGCTGTTACTCGATAATGCCCGCCAGATGTCCTATCGCAAAGGCGAAATGATTCTGGCAGAAGGCTCGCAAGAACGGGCAATTTTTCTGCTTGAGCGCGGCTATGCCAGTATCGAATCGAGCAGTCAGGGACATGGAATCCACTTGAATCAGATTGGGCCGGGAGAAATTTTTGGTGAAGTGTCGTTTCTTGAAGGTCAGGGAGCAAGTGCTTCTGCGATCGCAGAAGAAGACGCAGAGGTTAAAATTATCGATGGGCCACAACTCCAGTCATTATTAAGTTCTGTTCCCGGTCTGGCAACACGCTTTTACCAGTCTTTAGCATTAACCCTGGCTCAACGGCTGCGACGGCTGTCCGATCGGTTCGTCACCTCCCAATCTCAGAGCGCGACCCCAGGTGTCGGTTATCAAGTGCCGCGTATCGGCAACATGAGCGAGCGTCAGGTACCTGATTCTCTGATGAATGCCCTGGAACGCTTTCGCAGCGAGTTGCTGCAGGTAGAGCGCCAGCTTCAGGGGCGGCAATTGTCTTCGGCAGAGGGCCGCGATCGCGTCAGGCAAACCTGCGATTTTCTGGTCGAACAATTTGCCGAACAGGTGGAAGCTGAGGCCTTGATCGATCGGGGTTGGGACGATTTGCTTGCCTTCAACGATACTGACCAGCTTGAAGCAGGCATTGGCGATTACGTCTTTCGAGAAGCCTTTCCCTGGCTCATGCGGAGCGCCGCTATCGCTTGCTGCCACTCCCGCGGGCGCAGCTACGCTAACGATTATCTCATCGGCGAGATCGTCAACAACAACGAGCCAGCTGGCGATGGTTGGTTGGGGGACCATATTGATGCCTGGTTTTTGTCCCGTCCATTTTGCCAATCCTATCGTCAGGGGCGGCAATTGTTAATAGAGACAATCGTTGCGGCAACCGAGGCAAAATCGTCGATGATTCGGATCGCCAGTCTTGCCAGTGGCAATGCTCAGGAACTGTTTAGCTTGCTGGAAACCCACAGCTCCGGATTTTACGCCACCTGCCTCGATAGCAGCTCTGAAGCGCTGGCCTTCAATGCTCGTCGCAGTCGCGAGTCAAACTTTAACAACCGGATGAATGTCTTGCAAGGCAACATTCTGGCTTTGATCGCTGGAGAAGATAGTTTGGCGTTGCCGCCCCAGGATATTATCTATGCTCTGGATCTGTGCGATCGCTGGGAAGACGATCGAGTGGTGTCGTTGCTCGATTGGGCTTACGATTGCCTCGGCGAGGGGGGTAAAGCTGTCTTCGCCAATTTTAAGCCCAACTTCCCCGATCGGTTGCTGTTCAAACATCTGCTCAACTGGCCGCAATTCTATCGCACAGAAGCAGAATGGCGCAGCTTGTTGGCGCGTTCTTGCTTTGGTGCGGCTGCGATCGCGTTCCAAACAGACGCAACGGGATGGATGGGGTTTGCGATCGCCTCAAAATAGCGCTCAAGACGAGCGCTATCCAGCTAACACCATTTCTGGATTAACGGCTTCCAGCCGTCCCGAGCGGCTAAGGCTAAAACGGGAACCCTCAAACAGCGCGATCGCAAACCCCGATCCTGAAACCGAGATCTGGGTCGCGAGGTCAGGTAAAACGCAAAAGCAGCTCAGCGTACGATTGGGACTGAACAAAATGGCTTCCTGCTCCGTCAAAACCGCTGTGAAATTATCGACTGTTAGAATTTGCAACAACGGCATCATCAGCGACAGGGCAATGCAAACATGACCGTTTAATAAATCAACTGCTGCCAATTTTTGATCGGCACCCACCCAGAGCGTTTGACCCTCAGCAGACTGTACCACGCATGGGCGCGTTTTATTGCTGCCCCAACTCAGTCCATAGCAACCAGTCGGACACTTGCGACAGCACCTTTATCTATCAAGCAAAAGAAGCACATAATCGCTACTTACTTAAAGCCAGACTAAATCCGGGTAGTACCCCTTCTCCAGACAAAACAACAGGTATTCCCACAACTTCAACTGCTTTCCCCTGACGATAAATCTCCACCTGCTGATCTTTTTGATTAATCAGCCAACCCAACCGCAACCCACTGGCGAGATACTCCTGCATTTTCTCCTGTAACGGTTTTAACCGATCGGTGCGCGATCGCAATTCAATCAAAAAATCGGGACAAATGGGTGGAAACCCCTCCCGTTCCTCCTGACTCAAGGCTTGCCACCGTTCCAACTGCACCCAAGCTGCATCAGGAGCGCGATCGCCCCCTGCGGGCAAACTAAAGACGGTCTGAGAGCTAAACACTAATCCTAGTTTGGTTTGACGATTCCAAACGATCAGATCGCCAATCAAATTCGCTTCCTGATTGCCGCTTTCACCACCAACCGGGGGCACAATAATTAACTCTCCTCGGGGCGAACGTTCGAGTAGTAAGTTGGGGTTTACCTGACAGAGTTGATAAAACTGCGATCGCGTCAGCGTTGTAATTGGGTCTAAATTCAGCACGGTTGTCATAATCTGCTATACAATCTCCTGCATCACCTGTAACAAGCGACGAACCTCATCAAGGGTATTATAGTGAGCCAGACCAATCCGCACAAGACCGCCACTGGCCTCAATGCCCAGTCGTTCTGTCAACCCCAGGGCATAAACGTTGCCATGCCAGGTAAAGATACCGCGATCGCCCAGGGCTTTGGCAACTGCATAGGGCGTTTGGCCCTGGAGCCGAATTCCGACCGTCGGCGTACGCCAGACAAACCGCTCTGGATCGGGAATGCCGTATAAAGTCAGGCCAGGAATCTCGAGCAAGCCATCTACCAGAGTTTCGCAAAGCCCTCGTTCGTACTGCTGAATGGCCTGCATACCAGCGATCAGCGCCGCCCGACGACTCTGGACATTGGGGACAAGCCGGTACCCCAATCCAGCCAGGTAGTTCATCGTTGCTACCAGTCCTGCCAGACTTTCGTAATTTTGAGTGCCTGTTTCCCAGCAAGAGGGAGCATCATTGGGGGCAGGACGGACCTTATAAGGTCGCAGTCGAGTAAGGTGCTCCTGCTTGCCGTATAAAATACCAACATGGGGGCCAAAAAATTTATAGGCAGAGCAAGCCAGAAAATCGCAGTCGAGCGCGCGCACATCAATGCTGCCGTGGGGAGCATAGTGAACAGCATCGACGAAAACCTGCGCGCCCGCTGCATGCGCCAGTTGGGTTGCGGCTGCAATGTCGTTGATCGTGCCCACGGCATTACAGGCATACCCAATCGCCAGTAACCGGGTTCGCGAGTTCATCTGGCGCTCCAGATCGACCAGATTCAGCGTACAATCATCGGGATTAAAATCCACGGTGCGAATGACAGCACCCCGTTCTTCTAACGCTAACCAGGGCGAAACATTGGCGTCATGGTCAAGTCGAGTGACAACGATTTCATCGCCAGGCTGCAGATCGCGACCGAAGGCGCGGCTGAGGGCAAAGGTTAATGTGGTCATGTTGGGACCAAAGACGACTTCGCTGCGATCGCACCCCAGAAAATCAGCCATTGCTGCTCGTGCCGAACTCACCAACGCATCTGTACGAGCACTCGTAGCAAATGCCCCATGAGCATTCGCATTCGAAGCAATCAAGTAATCCCTCATCGCATTCATCACAGACCTGGGCACCTGAGTCCCGCCCGGGCCATCAAAAAAGCTCGCGGGCTGGCCGTTAATTTCTTGGGTCAACGCCGGAAACTGCTGGCGGATCCAACCCAGATCGAGGGATCGAACAACCGTTTTTTGGGTTTTAAGAATAGTCATTATTAAGGGTTTCTCCCACAGAGATACTGCACGAACAGTGTCAATCGTTGATGGTTCGTTTTCAAGAGGCAGAAACGGCGACGGACAAAGCGTAACTGTCTTCCTTGTAGTTTGAGTGTTATAACAGTACCAAAGAATATTAGGACAGTTTGACCGATTGAAATCCATCCATAGTCGCAGGAAACGCACATCAGCTTTAGCGCAATCGCATTTGGGCATTCAGCAAATTCTGGTGAATGAAGACAAGATATTGGGTATCGCGCCTGCACTCCTGACTCTACAAATCGCCATCCATATTCTCTTCTGCCTTCTGCCCTCTGTCTCCTGCCTTCTCCTCTAACATTTGGGAGGAGCCAACCCTGGAGAGGTGAAGACAAAAACATCGCGAGTGCCGCCTTCATCAACATTGGCCTGTATGGGAGAAGTGAAATGAAGAAATTGGCGATCGTCAAACACTAATAATTCTCCCGGGTTGAGAACCTTTTCGAGCACTGGTTTTCGATCCTGTTGCGACTTGTACAAATAAGTTTCTGCTCCACTGATATTGTGACGACTAATGGAGAATATCCCCACCAAATCGACGCCATCTCGATGAATCCCCTCAGGAGCTGGATTGCCAATTTCATCAAAGGACGCAGTCGTTCGGATCTGATGAACGCCAATCTCGTTGACTGTTGAGCACAATTTACAAAAGTCAAAGAACTCCAGGACAATCGTTTGAAAATCTTGCAGCGCAATCAGTCCTGGATCGAGTTCTGCATACTCCCGAGTGACGTCACCCAACAAGGGATTGTAATCTTTGCTTTGAAAAAGATAACCATGAGGCATCTGCACTAATCGATCGTCAACGACTTCAAAGCGAGAGAAACGCCTGAAACGATAATTCCCCGTCAGGTAAGGATCGGCAGGCAAGTCAACAAAGAATTCTCCCATCTCATCAATTCCAATAGATTGGAGTGCTTCCAGGGCATAACTAATTGGGCAAGCTGTAGTTCGCGTTTTGGGTATCGTTAGCATTGTGTTTAGCTCCTTAATTTTGGCATCCTCTGTAGCGCTGATTTCGAAACAGCAAGCCAACAATGGGCCAAAGCAATTGCAATTCAGGTTCAATCAAGTCAGGTTCAGTCAAACAACGAAACAGTCGTTGTGCTAAGTTCAACTTTGCGAAATTCGGCAACAAGCCCCTCCCATCGCCAGACTTCTCTGACGATAATCCTCATGCACCACAAAGCTAATTTATTGCAGGGTTAGCGCATCTTGGACGTAAAAAATCGTAGCGATCTTACCAGCAATTGTCAGCATCGCTAGCAAACGCTCAACACCAACAAACCACAAAAAATACAAACTTCAGGCACTCTGAATGGTTTCAGCTCTCCAACATAAACACTCAGGATTTCTCCATCCTGATGCCCTCTTGTCTAGTTCAAATTTTGTATCTATTGAAGAAAACGATTTTTACCAGCAATCTGCTTGACAAATTGTCGATCTGAGTTGATTTGGGTTTAGTTGTTTGCCTATTTCTAGCGAACAAATCTCTTCGCTCGGTCCTGTCAATTTGACCGTCGAAGTCTTAGCGTTTAGACGCTTGTTTCGTACCTCTTCCCTAATTATAGCAAGCCAATTTGAGTTGCAAGGACAAGGACTCATCCTGCAGCTAAGACAAAACTAATGTTGCAAGGACAAGGACTCACCCTGCAGCTAAAACGAAGCTGATAAGGACTAAAACAATCAATACAATCCAGACTAGATAGCGTTTTAGCCAAATTGCGATCGCTTGACTGGCACTGGGTTGATAGTTGGCAGATCGCAGTTCAGGCTGGGGTTGGTTGCAGTCCTGGTAAAGCGTACATTCGCGAGCATGGGGGCGCTTGGAATAGTTGCAAGTATCATCTATGTGGTAAGTACAACTATCGCACAGAAACTCGTTTTCTCCGGCGTGATGCAAGGGAATGCCAGGGTGCCCGTAGGCTTTCAGAACAAGCCCGCAATGAGGACAATTTACGGCTTGACTCTTGAGCAGTTGCTGACAGCGAGGACATGAGATCATGGGTCTTGGAAAAAGCAGCTAGAGAGCAGACGGACAGTAAAGCAAAAAGTATAGAGATGTTGGGAGCGCTGATTGTTCGCCGCATGTTGAACCAGCTAACAGAAAAGTAGAGAGAAAAAGCAACATTTTTCGATCGGGGAAGGCAGGCAAGTTAGGACTCTGATATTGGTCTGGAAAATATTATCTGGATTTGAATCCGATCCAAAATATGAATACAGGCACTAAGCAATAAGTGGAGCTATGCTGTCCAATCTTTCGGATAAGACGGAAAACCAGGAGAAGGGATTGAAGGATAACAGTTGTTAATGCTAGATGCTTAAACTATAGCAACCTTAAAGATGAATGACGATCGAGCGCGAGTATCGCTTTCAAGGTCAAGGAAATGGGGTTTAAACTTTTGTTTAACCTGGATGCAAATTGCTATTAGTAATTTGCGATAGGGATAAAATCAGTCAGGATTTTAGATCGCACGGATGAAACCTGTGTGCTGTAAAATCCTAAATAATTGGGAACGAGTGTAACTTGTATCTGCTTCAGATGGGAATTGTTTTTGGAGATTGGTTGCACAACGCCTCTACCAAAATTGCCTGCTTCGTTCGTTTAAATCTGTATCTACATAAGACCTGTCCGAGAACTCGATTGGAAGTCCCCCCTCCGGGAGGGCTTCCAATCTAATTTCTGGATGAGTCTATATGAGGTAGACTTTGCCCAAGACACATCGATTGTCTTAATGGCTTTTGTTTTTTTGAATCGGGGATGTTGGTTGAGCTACTCTGGTGTGGAGGTCTCTGATAGGGGAAATTTATCAGTCAAACGACGAATATAAGTCTGATTTAGATTCTGGACTTCTGTAGCTATCTTTATGTATAACATTCAAATAGAGAATGGATTAATAGGGTCAAAATAATGCCAGGATGTGTTATGTCTGAAAAAAGCTCTTCTAAATTTTTCTGTATGCTGAGAGTTTTCAAGCTTTAGAATTCATTAGATGTTGATTTGAGCCTTAGAGTCTAATCGATGTTGAAGGCAAACGCAAACTCTTCAAAAGGTAGACAATCCCCTTTAGTCCAGTGGGTCTGCAAGTCCATTGGCATTACTGGGGTGAAAGTGCAACTTAGATTGCGAGGAAATGACCTCCACATTCTCTGTGAGGGCGATCCTTGTCCTGATGTGTCGATCGCGGTGAGCAGATTGGTTCGGGCTTTACAGAAAACCAATCTGGATAGTTTGATCCCTGCCGATCGACCCCAAATTTATCAAATATTTCTTTATGGGCGCAGGGTCAGGGATAAACAGGCGACCTGGACAGAGCGGATTTATCTCAATCAGCTCGATCGCTATTTGGAGTTGCTGGTTGGGAAGGAATCGCCACCAGGGAAGCCAATTGAGATCGGGCAATCCAAATCTGCTTCCTCCCAGACGGAACGGCTGTCGGATGCACAGCCAGTTGATAAAACAACACCAGCTAAATCGCTGCAGCCAGTTCATGAATCAGAGGATCGAACCGCACCAACTGAACTTCATCATCTTCGAAAAAGCCAACCTGCAATCGATCGACCTCAGTCTGAATCGCCTGACGCGACTCAGACTGACCTGGATTCGTTGAAGCAACAGCCGTTTCGACGCCCATCTCTGCCAATCGATCGGTCTTTAGAAGATTGTCTCCTGACTGCTCCGCTCAAGGCGAAACGAAAACCACGTTTGCCGAAATCGGAGCAACCGCAGACAATGCAGCCGCTGAATGAGCCTGTTCAGGAGAGTTCGTTTCAGGCGGCAGAACTGCAGCCCGCTCAAGCTGAGGAAGCAGACGGGTTTCAGCCTGTTCAAAATGAAGGTGAACAAGCACGGGAACAGTTACAAAGAAGTTTGCTTGAGATCCCAGAAGCTACCTCTGAAGTTATCCCATTGTCTGAGGTGGCACTGCAGCCCTCTGAGGCTGAGGTAGTCCAGGAACAGGAACGGTTGCAAACAGAGTTGGATGCGATCGCGCCCGGCTCCTTCCCGGAGAAACAACTCTCCGAGGCCGATTCTCTAGCAGCAGAACTGCAGTCCGAGGCAAGCGAACCCCTTTACGAGGTTGATTCTCTTGCCGACGTCAATTCCCTGGAGGCAGAACTGCAGTCTGGCCAAACTGAGACAGAACAAGCTCGGGAGCTGCTGTCAACAGAGCAGTCCCCGATCGCTGATGAGTTGGCGGTATCTGCTGAAGCAGATACGGCAGATTCGCTGGAGGCAGCGGAACAGTATCAGGAACTGCTGTCAACAGAGCAGTCTTTGATATCTGACGAGTGGGCAGGGACTTCTGATACAGGCACAGCTGATTCGCCCGAAGTAGATACGGTAGATTTGCTGGCAGCCCATTCGATCGATTCGCTGGAACAGGTACAATTGCTGGCGGCGATGAACCGCTCAGCGCCAGATGCTCTGGATCCCCCTTTAGCAGAACCCGCAACCGCAGAACCCGCAACCGCAGAACCCGCAACCGCAGAACTGATAGAAACTCTGATTGACGAAGGTGAGGCGTTAACAGCAGTCGATCGGCTCGATCGAACTGCCAGGGAACAAGGGGTGCCCCAATCGCCAGCATCGATTCAGCAAGCACAAGCACCACAGCCAGACGCACCGCAGCCAGAGGAATCGCCTGCGGAGGAGCAGCAACAGTCCCCCCGATATCAGGGCGCGACTAGCTCGGCGATGATTATTTCGAACCGGAGTTTGGCTCAACAGGGACACCCAGATGCGATCGCACGGTATTTGAGCGAAACTCTCAGTACCCTGGGTGTGGGGGTGAATGTTGTTGCCAGAGCCATTGCTTGCGATACGACCAGCATCTCTGATGCGATGGAAACCGAGTCAAAATCGCCCACTTCAACGGCCATAGATATAGGAGCTGGGATTGCGGAAGAGATCGATAGCGGGGATCCTGCCAATCTGGAATCGAATCGTCGTCTCTGGATCTTCTGCCAATCTGCCTACAGTCCCGATCCGCTGTTGGTGGCAGAACCTGTTGCGGAACAATTGCGAGAATTAAAATTATCTGGCTTTCAGGATGCAGTCATCCTCAATCAGGTGAGCGGTGAGGCAACCACCGATTGGTCGCTACGCGTAGATTTGACACCCCCTGATGAGATGCTGCAGGATTGGGCGCGTTGGGGAGATATTGAGGCGATTTCGCGGTTGCTGAACCAGGCTCTGGCAGAAACTGGGATGGAAATCTCGGTGACGTTGAAGGAGAAAACCCTGCACTGTTTCTGTACCTGTACAGCAGTCCTGAAGACGACGACAGATGACGATCTGCCAGTTCCAGACCAGGAGGCTGCGCTCGCTATTGTCGCTCCCCTATTTGAAACCCTGGCCCCTCAGGGCATTGAAGGGGCAACGATCTTTGGTCAGCGGTCAGGACAGAAAATGCCAGTTTGGGTTGAATGGCTGGATCTGCCTGCATCGGAACATCCAGCGCTGGCTGAATCAACCCTGGAACTCGCCCAGACAGGTGACCGGCCTGCGATCGCATTTTTACTCAGTCGGCTGCTGAACCCTGACCTGGATTTGCGGCTAGCAACGGGTGGCGTACGCATTCAGCTGCGACGCAAGCATGACCTACTACACATCATGGCAGATGCTCCCCTCTGCCCAAAACAAAATCAGGTGGGGCCGCAAGTGGCTAAATTTTTGCGTCAGCTGCGCCTGCCTAGAATTGCTGGTGTGCGGATCTATGGCCGTCGGGCTGGCCAAAAGCGCCCCTTGTGGAACTACGGGGTTGACTTTATCTCCCGCAATCGTCTGATACCAGAAGCAACACCAGAGTTTGCAGCTTCAGAGGCTTATGTGGGCGACCTGATTGCGCAAGCGGGTGGCAAGTTGGCGCTGCGTCCTGATGATCTGACTGTAGATGAACCCAGAGCAACCTTCATGCAGGTCGTTGTCGGTGTGCTGCAGACCTGCCAGAGCTTGTTACTGCGATCGCAACTTTTCATTCCCTCTGACCAATCGCTTTCTCCAACCCACCACCCAGCAATCAAAGTCGCGCTGATCTGGGGCACTGCCGGTGTGCTCCTGACCCTGCAAGCAGACTGGGCCCTGGGACAAATTTTGTCTCGCCTAGACGCCATTAGCCCGCAAAGTGCTGCCTCTGCTCCTGCTAGCGATAGCACCATCAGCGAGATTGCCAGCGATCCAAACCTGGTGCCTCCCCCCCAGGCAATTGGTATCCCTGAATCTGACGTTCTGCCAAACTTATCTTTGAATAAATCTCAAGATGGCGACAACTCCCCTTTCAACGATTCTGGTTTTACTCACGTCGGCAGAAACAGCATCACCTTCAGCAAAAACTCACCTACTTCAGCATCAAAGACGGCCATTGCTGACTCGTCCTCAACCGCTGCCCTAACAGCCACACCTCCCAGGCCCCCAGCTGCAACGAATGTGGCTCTGGCTCGTTCCCCCTATGCCACCTTCAACAGTCGCCTGTTAGATGAAAAGTTTGCGCTCTATCGACACCGTATTGCTGAATCTGGGCCACCGGATGTATTAATTGTTGGCAGCTCGCGGGCGCTGCGAGGCATCGATCCGGTCGCATTGCGCAAAGCCCTGGCCAAACAAGGATATAACGGGCTGGATGTGTTTAACTTCGGTTTGAACGGTGCCACAGCCCAAGTCGTGGACTTACTCATCCGTCAGTTTCTGGCCCCCAACGAACTACCCAAACTAATTTTGTGGGCAGATGGTGCCCGCGCTTTCAATAGCGGTCGGTTGGATATTACCTATAACGGTGTCCTTGCCTCCAAGGGATACAAGCAGCTCGACCAGGAAATAGCAAAGCGCCGTGCGGAGGGCACAACATCTACTGCCACCACTGCAGTTTCGTCGTCTCAGTCATCAGAACCCAGTGTAGCTCGTAGTATCGAAACCGATCCCTATCAAGCCATGAATAGCTGGCTCAATCAAGGATTGTCTTCTCTCTCTGCAGCCTATCCCCATCGCGACCAGCTCAAAACCATGCTGCAGCACTATTGGGCTGCAACGTTCCCACAGTCTGAGTCTTTGAGTCGGCCTGCTGCCAATGAAGATAGTGCCCAAAATGTGGCCGCTCCAGGAGGCAAACCCGTTGATAGTTCTGGGATTGATTTTGATGGTTTTCTGTCGTTGTCGGCGCAATTCAATCCTGCGACCTATTATCAAAACCATGCGCGGGTAGCAGGGGCCTACGATGCTGATTATCAGGCCTTCAGAATCGAGGGCAAACAAACGGCAGCGCTCAATAGTTTAATCCAGTTTGCCCAAGCGAATCAAATCTCCCTGGTGTTTATCAACCTGCCTCTAACTCAGGACTATCTGGATCCAACTCGGGCAGAACGAGAAGACGAGTTCCAGCACTTTATGTTAGAGACTGCAATCCAACATAAATTTCTGTTTCGTAATTTTGGCCAGCTCTGGCCAACCCAGCACAGCTATTTTTCTGACCCCAGCCACCTCAATCGCTATGGAGCCTACGCGGTGACCAATCAGATTGCCCAGGATCCAATGATTTCCTGGCCGCAGCCCGATTAGGAAAAGGCAGAAGGCAGAGTAAAGAAAGTCGTAGTCGTAGGTCGAACCTGGTCTACCAACCTTATGCCAGTCAGCAAAATAGGGATCCCTTGGTAGGTTGGGTTGCAATACTGTTCGGTTAAAAAAACAGCGACTAGAAGTTGTGGCTACAAGAACACCTCCTAACAGGCCCGTAGGATGGGCAAAGGGAAGCGCCCGTGCCCATCACAGGATAAAGATGGGCACGCTTTGCTTTGCCCATCCTACGGCTTAAACCGAACAGTATTGGGTTGGGTTGGAGCAACAGCAGAAACCTAACGCCATGTCTTTCGCAGTTGGGTCTTTGAAAAATCAACCCAACTGACTTGCAGTCATATTCTATCGATTGCAATCGAGCCAGACACAATATGAGATTTCAGTTTCCATGACCATTATTTCGCTGTTCGAAGAGGAGTTGAAGCGTTCGATCGATACGATCTAGAGCGGCGTTGGTTGTTTTCTTGTACTCCCGCAATTCATCCTGTTGCTGAGAGACAATCTGAACCAGCAAGGCATTGGCTTCCCGCAATTCAGCAATTTGTTGGTTGTGGGCTGTGTTTTGTTGATTAAACAGGTCGCGCAATTCTGCAATCTGTTGACTGTTAGACACAATCTGTTGATTGTTAGACACAATCTGTTGACTGTTAGACGCAATCTGTTGATTGTTAGACGCAATCTGTTGATTGTTAGACGCAATCTGTTGATTGTTAGACACAATCTGTTGATTGTTAGACGCAATCTGTTGATGGCTAGATTCAATTTGCTGCTCGTGTAGTTCAGCTGCTGCAAGTAAGCGCTCTAACCGATCGTCGATGCTCATCATAGGGTTATCCACTGTTCTGTAGCCGCTTCATTTTAGCAGCGCGAGCGTCTGTTTTCCCATCCCCGCTTATAGCGTTCCCCTGAAGATGCCCTGGGGACGAAAGAGCAGCACAAGGGCCATCATCAGCAGCGCGACGCCAAGTTTGTATTCCGATCCCAGCAGGGGAACGCTCACTTCCTGGGAGATACCAATGACGAGAGCGCCTGCGATCGCACCATAAGGATTGCCAATACCGCCCAAAATCACCGAGGCGAACATTGGCAGAATCAAGAACCACCCCATATTCGGTCGCGGATCGGTAATGAGGCCGTAGAGACCACCGCCCAGAGCAGTCAGCGAACCGGCCACGATCCATGTCCAGAGGGCAACCCGATCCACATTGATGCCAGTAACGCGTGCCAGGTCGATGTTATCTGCGACGGCCCGCATCGACTTGCCGACTCTCGTATTCTGCAATAAGAAATGCACCAGGGCAATGGCGATCGCAGCCAGAACGATGGTGACAATATCATAAAACCCGATCCGGACATTACAAATCCCCTGCTGTAGAGACTGAAATAGAGAAGCAGCCGGGTCACCAGCAGTTACCCCCCGGCAAAACCCTACATTAGCCAACGCAAATGCTTGGGGGATGGGCAAACCATAGGGTTGATTGCTGCCCCCCCAAATGAAGATAATGCCGTTGCGAATCACCAGCGCCAGACCAATCGAGATAATCATCAAGGTCGTCGATGTCGCTTTGCGATCGCGCATCGGCGACCACAACAGCTTCTCACATAGCACCATGACACCTACCGTTGCCGCTGCCCCGAATATCATACTTGCGCCCATCGTTAAACTGGCTGTCCAGCGATTCAACCCCTCGCCAATCCAGCCCAGCAACGGTGCGCTCGCCACCAACGTCAGATACGCGCCCATCGTCATAAAATCGCCGTGGGCAAAATTTGCCAATCGCAAGATCCCATAAGTCAGCGTCAGTCCCACCGCCGCCAGGGCAATGACGCTACCCAATGTCATCCCATTCACCAACAATTGCGGCAACTGACCGATAAATTCATCCATGAATGTATATCCTGTAGTTGTAACCCCCACAGGCATTTATACCATTTCTGTCCCTACTCCTGACAACCAGGATGCCATAATCTATCCAAGCAGAGGGCAGAAAAAACAAGAGGAAAGGTTGATTTTAACTCGCTTTGAGCCTTGTGTTATATCCTCAGCCATCCTCGTAGTGATACATTAGGCGATTGAACGCCCCAAAACGTAAAGTTCATGCACTTTGATGTCATATTGTCGTGGGGAAGGTTTGCGGATCGTCTCGAACCCCATTTGCCTCCAGAACTGCAATCCGGGCTGATTCCCTTTCAACACGCAGAGACATACTTTGTTGAATACCCCATACGTCGACTTTCAGTCGCCGGAGTCAGGGGCAAGAGATGAGCTGTATCGCACGACTTGCAAGGTTATATTGAAAGTCTTGCTCCACATGACTTTCAATATAACCTATTTGTACGATACAACACGAAGAATCAAGGGTTAGCCCCCCTTCGAGTATGCTAACCTTCCAAATGGTGTTTATTATTGAGATCCTTACACAAGTACTCATCTGATGGAGTAATCCCCATTGGACTTGGAAACGCAATCAATACAATTGATGAAACATTTCCCCCATAAAGTTTTCCCCAATCCAAAATCGCCAATCTAAAATTCAAAATGGTATAACCATGTTAGAGTACACCGCCACTGTAAAATGGCAGCGAGGTCATGACGAGACCTACATCGACAACAAATATAGTCGCGGCCACGAATGGAGCTTTGATGGAGGAGTAACAGTACCAGCATCCGCGTCTCCCCATGTTGTGCCGCTGCCATATGCCATCGAAGCCAATGTAGATCCAGAAGAAGCATTTATCGCATCGCTGTCCAGTTGTCATATGCTGTTTTTTCTCTCCATTGCAGCGAAAAGAAAATTTGTCGTTGATGAGTATATCGATAACGCCGTAGGGGTGATGGCAAAAGACAGTAACGGCAAGACTGCCATCACTCAAGTTACCCTACATCCGAAAGTTACATTCTCAGGAGAAAAAGAACCTAATATAGAACAACTTGAAGCGATGCACCATCAAGCCCACGAGCAATGCTTTATTGCAAATTCAGTTAAAACCGAGATTTTGACAACAATCGTCACCTGATCGAGTCCGCCCATAAGACTCATTCGGAAATTGGAATGGAAGCCCCCCTCAGGGGGGCTTCCACTCCAGTTCTCGGACAGGTCTATAGGTGGCAATCAATGAGTAATGATTTTTAAGTATGTGGGTGGAAACTGTGCGCTCAAAAATCATTATCTCTACAGGATTACTCCCCCATGGTGCAGGACTGCTATATACTCAACACAATGCCGGGAAAAGTATTCCAGCTGTTAAGGCAGTGGTTAATCCTGGTCCGAAGTACTGACCTGATCCCAATTAAGGCGTCTACCTGAGTCACGATAGCAGAGATGAACGAACAGCAAGAACAAGCAGACGCAACACTGCGACGATTAAAACAGACGCTAGAACGGACTGAAGCCCTGAAGGATGTCCAGGGGCAAGCGTTGGCCTTACATCAGATGGCAATTGTCTATACCCAACAGGGACAGACGAGTGAAGCATTACAATATTTCCAGCAGTCCCTGGCGCTGAAAGAAAGTCTGGGTGATGTTCAGGGACAGGCAGCAACTCTGGCCTATATGGCCTATCTCGCAGGTCAAGTAGGAGAGATCGAGCGAGCAGTGGAGCTGTATCGGCAAGCTGCCCAATTTCTTGGTCAGGTGCGGGCTTATGGGGAACTGGTGCGGGTGCTGGCCAATCTGGCAGCAACAGCCAAAGAGCAAGCGCAGGCGTATCTGGCGCAGGCCCTCTGGTTGTGCTTGCGCGTTCAGGTCACCCTGGAGGAAGCGATGAGTCTGATTATGCAGCTCTATCAGGTTTCTCAGGGGGACGAGTTGGAAATGCTCTTGGGAGCGATAGCCCTCTTCCTCTGTGCTAGCCAGGACGAGGCGTTGCCCGCGTTGCCCCAGTTCCGGGAAGCAGCGATGCGGATGCTTTCTGCCGTAGCTAATGCCCAGGGGGTCGATAGCGAGGCGGCGTTCAATGTCTGGCTGACGGAGCAACAGCTCAACGATCCGGAGGTGGTGCTGCCTCGATTGATGCAGTGTTTGGAAACGACAATTGGCGATACCTGGCTTTTCGAGCATCAATCCTCTGGAGGATAAGTTGCTGATGAAGCTCCTCGACAACAGTACATTAGAGCAGTCCTCAGTTGTGGCGAATTCAGCTATGAACCGGGAGCGGAAAGTTGTTGGGGCAAATAGCTATACGAAAGAACTGAACTTCAATCCGCTGCTCTTTCTCAAAGAAAGATTGCAGCACCAGAGTCAGGTTGCCTGGCTTGACCTCTGTTGCGGTAGCGGGCGGGCAGCAATCGAAGCGGCCAGGGATCTTTACGATTGCGCTCTGGCCGATCGAGCAAGGGTAGTGGGTATCGATCTTGTTTCCCTGTTTCGAGACTATCCGCTTCAGCTTTACAATCTTGAGTTACGACAAGAATCGCTGAGTCAGTGGAACTGCGATCGCGAATACGATCTGATTACCTGCGTCCATGGTTTGCACTACGTCGGCAACAAACTCAGAATCATCCAGGAAGCTGTGGCAGGCTTGACTGTTGATGGAATGTTCCTGGCTCATCTCGATCCAGACAACCTGAAGTTTGGGGATGGGCAACCTGCAGGGCGAAAAATAATCGCCGCCTTGAGACACAGCGACTTTACCTACAACCCTCGAAAACACTTGCTGAGCTGCCAGGGTAAGACATTGCTGCAATTTACCTGTTCTTACCTTGGCAGTAACGATCAGGCTGGCTCCAATTATACAGGGCAACCCGCTGTCGATTCCTATTACGCCTTCAGGTAGTAGTAGTAAACCTGAGAAGGAAACCTCAGAAGCAAAAATTGAGGGAATTTGTTGGAGACAAGAGCCGTTTTTTTTAAGAAGTGCTAAAGTCTCAACAGATTCCCTTAGCAGTTAGCAATGAGCAATGAGCAATGAGCAATGAGCCTCTGCTTTCTGTCTTCTACTTTTTTTCTCTCTCCCCTTCCCCTACTTATGTTGAAACTCAAGCAACCCAAATGCTTTTTGTCTCTGGCTGCTGGTACTGGAATTGTAGCTCTAGCGCTGGGAGGTGTTGTCTCCTGCACGAGATTGGTCAACGAGCAAACCCCTTCAACTCGTGCGAGTCAATTTCCTCATGTCCCGACCCTGGAGCAGCGACAGGTGACCCAATCGGCAGTGGCAGCGCTGGCATCCCTGGCTCCAGCAGAACGGGCAGCACCTCTGGCAGATATGGCCAAAAAAGGGAAGGCGCGCGATCGCAGCCGCGCCCGCTACCTGCTCGCCAACGACCTGATGCAGCAACAACAACAAGAAATGGCCCTGGACTTGTTGCAAGGACTGGAACAACACGATCCTGCCCTGGCGGGTCACGTTCTGCTCAAACAAGCCCAGGCCCATGCTAGCAGCGGTAACACCACCGCAGAACAAGCCACCTGGGAAGAAATCCTCCAACAGCATCCCAACCATCCTGTTGCGGCAGAAGCCCTTTTTGCCTTAGGTAAAACCGATGCGCAATACTGGGATCGCGCCATTACCGAATTTCCGGCCCATCCTCGCAGTCTCGAAATCGTCCAGCAGCGATTGCGTCAGGACCCTAAACAACTGCCGCTACTCAAGCTCATGGCCAGACACGGTTCCCATCTCCCAGGCATTGGTTCCGTGGCAGAACGATTGGTCAAGGACTACAAAACCCAGCTGCAACCCGAAGACTGGCAAGCCATCGCCGATATCTACTGGCAAAAATGGGACTATGGCAAAGCAGGCAAAGCCTATGCCAACGCCCCCCGCACCCCCCGCAATGCCTATCGTACCGGCCGAGGATTGCAACTGGGCGGCAAACGAACCGCTGCCTACGCTGCCTATCAGCAATTATTGCAAGACTTTCCCCAGACAGACGAAGCCGGAACAGCCCTGATCCGCCTCGCCAGAATTAACGCTTCCACTGAAGGGCTGGCCTATCTTGACCAGCTGAGCGAGCAATTTCCAGACCGTGCCCCAGAAGCATTGCTGGAAAAAGCCAAAATCTTTGACAAACTCAACAGCGCCAAGTCAGCGGCCCAAGCTCGAGAATCGGTTCTGACCCAATATGCCACCTCTGATGCTGCCGCCGAATACCGCTGGAATACTGCCCAAAAACTGTTCAAGCAAGGTAAAACCAAACAAGCCTGGGAATGGGCCAAGCCGATCCTGGAAAACAACCCCCAAAGCGAGCTCGCTCCTGAAGCTGGCTTTTGGCTTGGGAAATGGGCGCTGCGATTGGGCAGTCAGAAAACAGCTCAGGTTGCCTTTGAACGCGTTCTAGCAGCTTACCCGGAATCTTACTATGCCTGGCGATCGGCGGTGTTGTTAGGTTTGCCTGTTGGCGACTTCAATACCGTACGCCAGCTGTCGCCCCAGGTCGTACGCCCGCCTCAACGACAGGTACTGCCCGCTGGTTCAGAGACGTTGCAAGCCCTATACGAGCTGGGACAAGACCGGGATGCCTGGGCATTGTGGAAAGTCGAATTTGGTAATAAAAAAGACCCAACTGTAGAAGAACAGTTCACTGATGGGCTGATACGCCTGGGCGTGGGCGACAATCTGCAAGGTATCGCCAAAATCTCCAGCCTGGAATGGCGCGAAGACCCGGAAGAAAAAGAGCAGCACCAGGCTTTGAAGCAGCAACCTGACTATTGGCATGCCCTGTATCCTTTTCCGTTCCTGGCCGAGATCGAACGCTGGTCTCAAGAACGACAGCTTAACCCGATGCTCGTCACGGCACTGATTCGTCAAGAGTCCCGCTTTGAGCCTGAGATTCGCTCGGTGGCTGGGGCAACGGGATTGATGCAGGTGATGCCGGGGACGGGGGCCTGGGTCGCAGAGAAGATCGACCTGGAAGACTACTCGTTGGAGAAACCGGAAGATAACGTCAACCTGGGTACCTGGTATCTGGACTACACCCATCGGGAATATAACAACAATTCCCTCTATGCAGTGGCGAGCTATAATGCGGGGCCGGGGAATGTCGCCAAATGGATCCGGGAGAAAAAGCTCACCGATCCCGATGAATTTGTGGACGCGATCCCGTTTAAGGAAACGCGCGGCTACGTCAAAGCGGTGTTTGAGAATTACTGGAATTACATGCGACTGTATAATCCTGAGATTTCGCAGTTGGTGGCGAGCTATGCCAAACGACGATAGTCTGTCATACCGCGCGCCATTGGGTGCCTGCCATTTGCGATCGCAATTTCTGTAAAGAGCCAGGATTGCTCTCATGAGACCTGCTTGCATCAGCAGAAATCCTAACTTGATGAGCCTGCGAGGATCGTTGCACTCTCGTAGTTGCGGCTTGGCAGGTTAGGTTGACAATGGAGAACCCAACAACTGAAAGGTGTAGAGCCATCCGTCTCGTAAAGTGATTCGGCAAATTAGAGGGTTATTTTGTGCTGGCATGAAGAAACAGAAGTTAGCGCTCTTGCGGAGGTGCTAATCTGCCAGGTTGTGTTTTTTAAGAAAACAGGCCACTAACTCAAAAAATTCTGAAATTGCTGTTGGCGATCGTCTTCTTTATAGAAGCGGGGTGCACACTGGCCAGCTGAGGTCGGTTGGTCGTGCGTAGAATCTGTGGTTAGCGCTAAGAAAATTACAATTCGAGAGGTTACATGATGTCCAGTCCTCCCCTAATTCCACTGGAAGGTTCGAGCCTTCCCCTCTCTCAACACCAGTTACTTGGCAGGATCGAGCCTGACGAACCGATTGAAGTGCTGGTCAAACTGCGACACCGGTCGGAAGCAGGTCTGCCCAGTCTTGAAGATTTTATCAATGGAGCAAGACTCTTTGTCAGTCGCGAGGAATGGTCGGAGCGCTACAGTGCCGATCCGAATGACATTGAGGCGCTCCAGCGTTGGGCTCGCTCTAAGGGGCTGACCGTCGGCGAAGTTGATGCGGATGCATGCTCCGTTCACCTCCATGGTGCTGCAGCCGATATGGAAGCAGCCTTCGGCGTTACCCTTCAGACCTATCGGCACGCTGAACGGAGTGACGCCTTTCGTGCCCACGAGGGCCCCGTCTGCATAGACCCTCAGATCCAGGACTTTGTGACGGGTGTCCTTGGTCTGGATACCTACCCTGTGGTAGATGTGCGCAGGCGCTCTCATCCCGATCTGAACCCACCCAGTGCCCTCAACTCCGACATTACCCCAGAGCAACTCAAACAAAAGTACCCAGGTGCCTTCACACCCGATACGGTAGCAAAACTCTACAACTTTCCCAGCGAGACTGACGAAGGCCAGCAGATTAGCGGCAAAGGCCAAAAGGTGGCAGTTCTGGAATTTGGGGGAGGATTCGACCCTGATGCATTGGATCGTTACTTTACCTGGTTCATTGGTCTTCCCAAAGCTCCAACGGTAACCCCCTATTCGATCTTGAATGCACAGCAAAATATTGATAGCCGCGCTACTGGGGAAGTTTACTTAGACATTGAGGTGATTGGTGCGATGGCACCCGGCGTTGAGATCGATGTCTATTTTGCGCCTGGAAATAGAATGGGCTATGTGAAGGCGATTGAGACGGCTATCAAGAATCACGATTATGCGGCTATTTCCATCAGTTATGGTGGTTCGGAAGATGGTTGGTCACCTACCGCTCGTCAAAAGATCGATGACGCATTCAGGAGGGCTGTAGCGCTGGGGATTCCCATTTTTGTCGCTGCAGGAGATAACGGAACCAGCAATGCTCGATATAACGTTCCTCTTCTAGACCCTCCCAATCCAAACGGGAATATATACCCCATCTCCTTTCCAGAGGTGAGCGCTATAACGCCCCTGGCTCGCGTTCAATATCCGGCGTCTAGCCCCCTTGTCACCGCTTGTGGTGGCACCTTATTGTATGCCGAAAACGAGAGCATTACCCGGGAAGTCGTCTGGAATGAATTGGCAGGCCCCTTCGGTCCCTTTCCTCCCTTTATTCCTTTCTCATTTTATGTGAGTGGAGCTACCAGCGGTGGAGTTAGCAACCTCTACAGCGTGCCTTCCTACCAGCAAAAGGCTAATGTTTATCCTCAGTCCATCAATTATCCTCAGTCCATCAATCCGAGTCAGCGGATGGGACGCGGTGTCCCAGATGTCGCTGGCAATGCAGGTGTCTCCACGGGATATTGGATCACCCAACCTCCAAATTCAAGCATTCCTAGTCCCTTCAATGGTGGAACCAGTGCGGTAGCACCGACGTGGGCAGCGCTCATGGCTCGTATTCGCGAGGCGCTTGTCTATGATTTCGGCGATCGGGTGCCAAAGTTCTTTTTCAATGACTTTGTCTATGCTTATGGACATACCGTTGCCTTTCGGAACATCATTGGCGGACGGGCATTTAGCTTGAATCCCTTGACTGGAAGTACAGAGCCTGGGGCGTTTACTGCAGTTGGGAACAACCGCAGCGCAGAGGTTGATGGTTACTATAGTGCTGAAGGCTACGATCTCTGTACTGGATTCGGCAGCCCTAATGGGGTTAACTTGCTCAAAAATCTCAAGATCTGGCTGGCAGCACAGCCAAGCTATAGTCTTGCTAAGCCAGAAAGGGGAGCTGTAGCCAAAGGATCCTAATACGACTGGGAAGGGTAGTGCCCTTGTAGGGGGCGCTACCCCCCGTTTCTTCGGGCTAGCCCTAAAGATAGGTGAGTGTGAAAGCCTGACAAAGAGCTCACACCTTAAATGCAGTCAACCTTTCTCTTTTGCCATCTGCCGTCTGCCTCCTGCCCTCCCGCTACACAACATAGAGTCTGACCGCCGAGGCGCTGAGGGCAGCAACCTCAACGGTATATTTGCCGGTTGCCGGTAAGGCGCTGCGCCATTGTTTAGCGCCGCCGACTTTGGCCTGGATTTTTCTGCCATCGGGCGCGATCGCGCTCAGCTGCACCTCCCCTTCCAGCACCTGAACGGTTAATCGTTGTCCCTGACGACAGGTAAACTGATAGGATTTCACCTCGTTGGGTTCAAGCAAGCTACGAATGCGGTTTTGCTTAGCTGCATTTTTAAGGCGACCAAACGATGCTGAGACCGGAACTGTATCATCCTTCAGCGTACTTTCTTCATCTGCCAGTTCCAGACTGATGGCATACTCTTCTGCCACAGTAGTGGTCACCCCAATCGAGTAATCACCTGCATTCGTCAGCCAATCTTGCCAGCGTTCTCTGTCTTTGGCAATAGCACCAATGACCTGATTTTCAGGATCGAACACGACCAGGTTAACTGCACCCGTCACCACTTGTATGCTCAGGAACTTCTCATCAGTGCTATGCAGCAGATAGTAATGACGTTGGTTGGGAGCAAGGGTACCGCGTACCATCATACCCGCAGAACCAGGCTGTAGGTGAATGCGTTGTCGGACCGCAGGCGGAACTTCAACTTTTGCCGCCGTTTCTTCAGGCTGGCGATCCGCTATCGCTGCTGGATATTCTACGACAGTCGGTGGATCGGTATTACCTTGCTGAACTGTGACTGGAAAGTCTAGTTCAGTGGGTTGTTCAGGATCGTTCCCCTCTCCAATCGCGTCCAAAACAGTAGGCGGATCGGTACTGTCCTCTGCAGCAGTTGGAAAGTCCAACATTGTAGGGTTTCGATTGACAGCGTACCGATCTTCTGCGGCAGGCGCTTCCAGGGTGGTCGGTGGGTGTGAGGCGACCCCACGTTCTGGCTCGGTATCGTCCAGGATTGTCAGAGGATTTGGACGGTTGTCTTCTGCTATTGCATCCAGGGAGAAGTCTTCTAGTCCCGTCATTGCAGCGGCAGAGTGGCTGTTGTCTGCTGCTGCCAGGTAGTCCATACCCGTGGGCTGAACGCGAGAGTCTATACCAGAAAGCAGAGCAGGTTGGTCGTTGGAGGCCGTAATTTCTGCTGCTGATAGATATTCCATGCCAGTTGGTGGATCGGCGTTATTTTCCTTCGCAGCGGTCAGAATAGATTCATCAGGGTGCAATTTTTGCTGTTGCTGTTTTGCCTGAACAATTCGCCAAATGGTGACAATTCCTGCTGTCGTAGTCAGGTTAATCGCAGGAGCGACCAGGGGAATCCATTTCTGCTGATTGAAGTTGCTGTAATAGGAATAAAAGAGAATCCCCAGCAATGCTGCGCCACCCAATCCTAGAATCAGGTAACGACGGCCAAACCAGGCCAGAATTCCCCCTGTCAGGCCCCAGCCAAAGATCCACCATAGTTCTGTTCCACCTGACCAAAACTGGAATAGGGGGCGAGAATCCAGGGCACCACTCAGGATCTGGCTGAGCATTTGGGCATGAAGCCGCGTTTGTGAAAGTTTAAGGGGTTGCCCGTCGTTCTGGTACGGTGTCAGGAGGAGGGTATCGATACTAGGAGCGGTTGGCCCAACAATGACTGCTTTGTCTTTCACCCAGTCTGGATCGAACTGATTGGTTAAGATTTGCGTCAGGGTTACTTCTCTGGCAATAGAATCAACAGAATCAGTTGAACGGTAGTTGAGCAGAGATTGATAGCCCTGGATGTCAATGTTCTGATATCCTCCAGAATCCGTAGCAAGGGGCCTAAAGACAGCAGTGCCCATTTGGACAAAATCAGGATTTGCATCGTTGTTCTGGGCAGAACTCGGTTCGATCTGAGCGAAGTTGGGTAAGTCTTCATTGACGGTATAGCCTGGAATTCCTTCAATAATGGTGTATTTGGGTAAGGTGGTGAGATAAGCAAGGGCCAAACTAAATGGCAGAGAGTAGATAATCCCTTCCCCAGGATTGGTGAATAACCAGGTACGACGGACGATACCATCCGAATCAATGGGAATATTGCTAAAGCTAGTTCGTTCTCGAGATCGCACGGGTAATGCAGTATTGTCCTGGGTTTTCTCAATGTCCCGGGTCATAATCACGTTGTTTTTTTTTAGTTCTTCGACTAGCGCTGCCTGACCTGGTTCTTTCAGAAGCGTCAGGTCTAGATTTAAACCGATGGCATAAGCTTTATATTTTTGCAATTTTTTCAATAGCTGGGCAACAGTTTCCTGGGAAAGCGGCCATTGTTGCTGTTCTAAATCTGTTTCTGCGATCGCAACTACCAATAATCGCGGATCGTTCTCCTCCGGCGGTTGCTGTTGCACCATTCGATCGAACATTGCCAGTTCGAGAGGTTGCAATCTACCGCTATACCGAACGCCCTGTATCAGACCTGTCACAATCAGCGTTACCACCACTGCGCCCAAAGGTCCAGCTGCAATAGTTTGCAACCCCCAAAGCAAGTTTTGTTGCCAGCTACGATGGCGAGTTTGTCGCTTAAAATTCTTGAACGAACGCCTCAATTCTGAGAGGGGACCCGCTTTTAACCCCTGCTTCCAGACTCGCTTTGCCTGTTGTTGTAATGTTTTGAGATCGGTGTTGCCAAGAGGAAGAGTTGAGAGTCGTGTGGGTAGCTTCAACGGTAGCGAAAGCGTTACAGAACTCTGTTTGCTAGCAGGCTGCAGATCTTGCAGCACCTCTGTTACCGACTGATAGCGATCGCGAAAATCATAGCGAATCATTTTATCCAGAATGGCACCCAGCCGATCGCTCACCTGAACCCGATCGCGCCAGATCACTTCAGAAGTATAGGGATCGTCCATAAACTTAGCTGGCCGCACCCCGGTTAGTGACTGAATGGCTGTCATTCCCAAAGCATAGATATCGCTGTTGAAACGCGGTTTGCCCACCAGCTGCTCTCCAGGCATATATCCCCGCGTGCCAACTGCAACAGTCATGCCAGTTTCATCCACTTCTCCCACATCACCCACAAGCGGATTGCCGATTTCCTTCACAGCGCCAAAATCAATCAGCACCAGTTTCCCATCCTGGTGGCGACGAATCAGGTTTTGGGGCTTGATGTCACGGTGGATAACTTTCTGGCTGTGAACGAACTCCAGAATACCCAGTGCATCTCGCAATAGCCTGATGACTTTCGGCTCGCTGAAGTGCTTCTCACGGGCCAGTTCGTCGCTCAAGGTTTGTCCGATAATAAACTCTTGAACCAGGTAGAATTCTTGATTTTCCTCAAAATAAGCCAGTAGCAGGGGGATTTGATCGTGCTGACCTAACTTTTCAAGAATCTCGGCCTCTGTGTTGAACAAACGCCGGGTAACCTGCATAAATGCCTCGTCATTTCTGCCAGGTTTCAGTTGTTTGACCAGGCAGCGAGGATTTCCTGGTCGCTGGGTATCTTCAGCAATATACGTTTGACCAAATCCTCCTGCCCTCAGAACCTCAAGAATTTGGTAGCGACCGCCTAATAGTACTCCTTGCATGAAGTTTAGTCTCCATTGATCCCTATTTGGCAAAATCCTGCACCCTGACTTGCACGAGAGCGAACAGTATTGGAGCAGGGAAGGGGTAATGGGCAAACCCATTGAAATGTCGCCATCGCAACTCCAAAACTCCAACAACGTTGTTCATTCACATTAACCTACTTATTAATCCCTATTTCCTCAAATTCATAGACATCTCTGCAACTTCAAGTGAAAAAAGCAGAGGGCAGAGGGCAGAGGGCAGATAGAAAGCGCAAAGGTAAAGGCTATGCTATACCGTTTGGCAGGTGAGTGGGAATTTTCGTTCTGTTTCCGTTCTGTTTTGTCGATCGGCATCAGGTAATAACCAGGGAAGAACCGCCAACAGAGACTTTGGCAGGCGGGCATTGCTCAGAAAACGCTGCAATGGAAACCCTTGAATGCTCAGGCAAAATTACTTTTCCACGGGAAATACCTCTTCAAGTCAGTGCTATTTAGCACTACTAACATGACACAGCTAATTTGGTGTATGAAGACTCAAGTTGGCAGCAGATGAAATCCGGATGTAACAGATGTGTACTCTATGAGTCTCAACGGGATAGCCATCCGCTACATTCGTTCAAAGCCGCTGCCAACTATATAGAGCCTTAGTCTTTTCTCTAACTGCCCGCTTTCCCCTTCTGCCCTCTGCCCCCTTCCTTATGCCTTCCTAAAAAACAAACCAATAAAAAACCGCCACTCAATGGGGGCGGTCTGCTTAAGCAATCGGAGGGTACTAGAACCCTATCGTTCTGTTTCGAAAAATTTTGTAGCCTTATTTACATTCGAGCGCGATCGCACTCGAAATTCCATCAATTCAAACCCGACCGGCAGCAATGTAAGCACTCATTGGCTCTTTAATAAAGCGGATATAGAAGTGCTTGAAGCTAGACTTCACAACCCGGGGAAGGCCAAAGTCGATAGGTACCATGCGGGTGGGAAGTTGCCAATTGGTCACCGTCAGAGCGTCTGGGGCCAAATAGGGAAACTCAATGTCTGAGAGGTCTGGACACAGTCCCAATTGCTGGGACGCTGCAACTGTGGGCACAGTTGCAGGATCGACATCCAGGATCGCCACCAGCGAGCGATCGAGGGCAAAAACATTGGGCGAGGCAGCAAGCAGTTCCAGGGGGCGAGGTTCACCGCCACTGGGGCCGTTGCCTTCATGGGCGATGATGCCATCCGAAATGGTTAAATCGGGTGCGATCGCACGGGCGGTCTCGACCAGCATTTCCCCAAAGCGAGCGCTGTCTTTGCCCGCTTCAACATGCCACCAGGCTTTCATTTTGCCAGGGACACAACCGAACAGATTTTTCACTCCCAGGGTGAGAGTAAGTTGCATATGGGATTTCACCTTGGGCAGGTTAATGACAACATCTGCTTCCATCGCTTCTTTGCACAATCGCAGATGATTGAAAGTTTGGCTGACCGTTTCGTAACGCTGGCCGCGAAATTCCACCAATGGCAAATCCAGTTCTTGCATCAAAGGTAAATAACCGTTTGCCTTAGCAACCCCACGGGCGCTGCCAAAGGCAGGGCTGTCTCCCAGGAACGGCTGACCGCCCGCTTCGCGTACCAATTGGGCCAAACAGTAAACCACCTCCGGTCGGGTGGTGCATTCTTTCCCAGGACGGGATCCTGTTAGTAAGTTGGGCTTGAGCAGAACACGATCGCCAGTTTTGACAAACGCTGCGATTCCCCCCAAAGGTTCCAGCAAGGTTTCCAGCGAAGCTCGCAGCGATTGAAGCTCGTAAGTTTGGGCACGAATCAGGCTAACAGTCGGCATCATAAAATTCAGATTAGATAAAGGGTCGCAAGAGAGAATTCAAACTATTTTGGACTTTGGATTTACGATTTTGGAGTAAAACCAATCGGTCGATCGAGCATTTTGGGAATCTAGTAGGAATCTATATTGTTATGTCTCCAATTCAAATGCTATCAGAAGGAACCTAACATACTCCCTCCCGTCCTCTACCTTCGAACTTCTGCCTTCTGCCCTCTGCCTTCCAACGACAAGTTTGAAAATGAACAAGGTTTATGCAAGTTCCGTTTATGATGGAAGAGTGAGAGTATTGTCAACAAGTGAGAACAGTCCTAAATGGTCACGATCCTATAGGAGGCACAGGAAACCCTGGTGATGATCGAGCAGCTCACCTTGCTAGACTTACCCGCACCGGAAGAGTCAACCCTTCCAGAACAGGCCGAGCCGCTTCCTCCTGAACAACCGGATGCGCCTCATACTCCTTTTGCCATCATTCAGGCTGTGCTGGCTTGTCTGGGGGAAATCGATCTCGACCCTTGCAGCAACCCTCTGGCCTCGTCGGTGGTTCCAGCCAAAAAGCGCTTCTTTCAACTGGAGGAAGGATTGGCTCAACCCTGGCAGGGCAGTGTTTACCTCCAACCCCCTGGTAATGATGCGATCCGCCATTGGATTGAAAAACTTTGCTACGAGTATGAGTCCGGTCAAATGAAGGGTGCGATCGCGCTCGTTCCAGCCCGCGTCGATACGGCTTGGTTCGATCGACTGGGTGGCTACCCAGTCTGTTTTCTGCGTCAGCAATTAGATCTCAGTGGCAAGAGTAACCACAGCCCTTTTCCTGCTGCCGTTTTTTACTTAGGCCCCGATCTAGAAAAATTCATCCAGTCTTTCCGAAAACTAGGCCGAATTTATGCTGCAATTGATACGGCATAGGGAATAGAGGGTAGGAGGCATAGGTTCGTGCCTGAGCAAGAGGAGTTTATTCTGTGCTACCCAGAATGTGGGTGGTCGCTAGATTGATTGGGCGCGGAGTGGCATGGAGGATCTGTTAATATACGACCTGCGCTACGGCAAGAACTGGAGCAACTGAAGTTAGAGCTGCCTCCTGAGCAGCAAAGGATATCGACACGTACTCTCAAATATGTAATAGGTCACGACTTGGAAGGTTAGCGCCCCCTTCGGGGGCGCTAACTCCCATTTCTTTGTGCCAGAACGGAAAAAAGAGTTATGTTAAAAGCCTTGCGGAGCAAAGCTTTCAACATAACCTTCCAAATCGTGGAATAGGTAAGGATTTTAGAGCGTACGGATTTCACTCGCGCACTCTAGAATCCCGACTTGTTTGCTATTACCAAATATGGAATTCACGTTAATCAGATTCCAGATTCAGATAAAACCAGAGTTGAGGTTATTTCCCCTCCTCATCCTTCTGTCAGCCTCATGATAGGGGTAAGAGCAACCTTTACGATCCAGCGTCGGGCTGTTACAGTGGATCCTTTAAATAAGTCTCAATTCAAACTGAGATCGTTTTGACAACTCACCTTTTCTCAAAAGTCAGAAGTCCTGTTTCGCGAGGATTTCGCGTTCGGCGATTCAGTTAGAGTTGGCAATCTTGCGATCGCGGTTCTGATTCTGGACAGAAGAGTGACTGTAAGCATTGATTTCGAAGCTGTAAAAGCCATTTCGAAGTTAAAAATAGAGTAAGGAGTCAAGCAACTTCAGCGATCCATACAAAATGAAAAATTATTTCGTTCGATTGTTATTCAATATTCAGTTTTGTTTCATAACAGATTAGACTCATTCGGAAATTGGGGTGGAAGCCCCCCGGAGAGGGGCTTCCACTCCAGTTCTCGGACAGGTCTATTGAGTAAGTGACGGTTGCAACAGAAGCTGCCTGACAGGTTAAGTAGGATAGTGAATTGGGGTAGCCTGAGTGACCCGCTCAGCATGCCCCCATTTCAGGGGCGTAGCGGATTGGTAGTCTCTCAGAAATCACCGATAATCATGGAAGCGCTTGCTCATAATTTCCCCCTAGATTCCATCCAACAGGTTCAACTCGAACCCTTCAGTACGCTAGTGGCGAATATTCCAGTCGCAATCTATCGTTGTGCTTGCGATCCAGACTGGACTATTTCCTTCATCAGCAATGCCGTTGAAGCTATTACAGGCTACCCAGCCTCAGATTTGATTCAGAACCAGATTCGTACCTTTACCAGCATTATTCATCCTGACGATCGAGTAAGGGTTACCCAAGCGATAGAAGAAGGCATCTCAAATCGCCAGGCTTACATCATCGAATACCGCATCATTCGGGCAGATGGGGGTATTGTCTGGATATATGAGAAAGGACAGGGAGTGTTTGGCAAAGACGGGGCAGTCTTGTGGCTGGATGGAGCCATCTTCGACATTACAGAGCGCAAGCAGACAGAAGAAGCCTTACAACAAGCAGAAACTCGATATCGCAGCATGGTTGAAAATGCAGTTCAGGGAATTTTCCAAACCACTGCCGATGGCCGCTACACCAGTGCCAACATGGCTCTGGCCCGCATCTATGGCTATGACTCACCTGCTGAAATGGTCGCAAGTCTAACCGATATTCAGCAACAGCTCTATGTAGATCCGCAACGCCGCAAAACTTTCATTAAACTCTTGCAGCAGCACGATTCAGTATCAGCATTTGAGTCTCAGATCTATCGCAAAGATGGCCAGATTGCCTGGATCTCAGAAAGTGCTCGCGCAGTTCGGGACACCAGTGGAACGCTACTTTACTACGAAGGCACAGTCGAAGCAATTGAGGCACGCAAACAGACAGAAACGGCATTGAGAGAAAGCGAAAATCGCTTTCGCATCCTGATCGAGAACTCAGCCGATTTGACCCTGGTACTGGATAGTCGTGGCGTTCACCGCTATGTTGGCCCTTCTGTGAGGGGAATTCTAGGTTATGATGCCGGAGAACTGGTGGGTAAGAGTATTGCTGAGTTCGTGCATTCGGACGATCTACCCCGAGCTATCCAGTTGCTGCGGAGTACGATCAAATTGCCCGGAACCAAGCAGCTATTGACAGACTATCGCCTCTGGCACAAGAGCGGCTATTGGCGTTTCTTTGAAGCGGTCGCAACCAGTCTCATTGATGACCCAGCAGTGCAGGGTATAGTGGTGAATTGCCACGATGTGACAGAGCGCAAGCAAGCAAAGGAGGCTCTGGAGGCAGCAAATCAGGTTCTGGAGAACCGGGTCGAGGAGAGGACAGCTGAACTGACGCAGGCAATCGAGCAACTGCAGGCAGAGATTGCTGTTCGCAAGCGTACAGAAGACGACCTGCGACAGTCTCAGGCCCAATTACGCCGGTTAGCGCAGCAGGAACGGGTGATCAATCAAATTGCGACTCAAATTCGCACCTCCCTCGAACTTGATACAATTCTGGCGACAGCGGTACAGGAAATCCGCACGCTGTTACAGATCGATCGATGTAGCTTTGCCTGGTACCATCCTGCTTCAGACCCAGCCTGCTGGGAAACCATTGAAGATTCCAGCGAACCACATCTACCAGACGTGAATGGTGTTTACCCAGCAACAGGGGAATCTTTTGGGCAACGACTGCCCCAGGGCAATCTGTTGCGGGTGGATGAGGTAGCATCGCTAACAGATCCAGTCGCTCAAGAACTCTTGCAAAACCGGGGATATCGATCGTTTTTGAGCCTGCCGATTCAGACTCGGCTGGGGAAAATTGGGACAATTAATTGCGGTCATTGTCAGGGGGTGAGGCTATGGAGCGACCGCGAAGTAAAACTGTTGGCCGCCGTGACTGAACAGCTTGCGATCGCGATCGATCAAGCTGAACTTTACACCCAAAGCCACGAGAGCACGTTGAAGGCTCAGGCCCAGACCCAGCAACTGGAGCAAACGTTGCTGGAATTGCAACAAACCCAGGCGCAACTGATCCAGACCGAGAAAATGTCGGGTCTGGGACAGATGGTTGCAGGTGTTGCCCACGAGATCAATAACCCTGTGACTTTTATTCACGGTAATCTAATCCACACCACCAGCTACGCCAACGATTTACTAGAATTCGTTCGTCTGTATCAGCAGCATTATCCCGATCCAGGGTTGGAGATCCAGGAGCGAGCCCAGGAAATTGACGTTGAATTTATCAAGGACGATCTACCCAGAACCCTGGCTTCAATGCATACTGGTGCAGAACGGATCCGGCAGATTGTGCTCTCTCTACGCAACTTTTCCCGCCTGGATGAGGCAGAAATGAAACGGGTGGATCTGCATGAAGGTATTGACAGCACTTTGTTGATTTTACAACATCGACTGAAGCATGCAGGCAGCGCAGGCGGAGTCCGTGTTGTCAAAAAGTATGGTCAGCTGCCGTTAGTGGAATGCTATCCTGGACAGCTCAACCAGGTCTTTATGAATATCATCAGCAATGCCATTGATGCCCTGGAAGCGCACACTCCGCCCCGAACAATTGCGATCGCAACCGCGCTCCTGATCCCAAAAACTGAAACAAAGATCGTGCCAGAAAAAACCGGCACTGCACCAACTGAAGCAGCATCGAGCGAACGGTCTGCCCAAGACCGCTGCCCCTGGCCGCGTCAAGCATTGATCCGCATCCGCGACAATGGCCCTGGTATCCCCAAAGCAGCAAGACCGCGCCTGTTCGACCCCTTTTTCACCACCAAACCCGCAGGCAAAGGTACTGGTTTAGGACTCTCCATCAGCTACAAAATCGTGGTCGAAAAACACGGCGGCACCCTCCAATGTTTCTCAGAACCTGGAAAAGGCACCGAATTCCGGGTACAGATCCCCATTGCGCAGACGAAAGGAAAGAGCCGCGATCGCGAAAAATAATGCCAACAACGCCCGTCACAGATTAGAATACAAAAATGCCTTCCCCTGGAGAGGTGGCAGAGCGGTTGAATGCGGTAGACTCGAAATCTATTATGGGGTCACACCCATCGGGGGTTCGAATCCCCCCCTCTCCGTAGTTTAGGAAACGTGGTTACATCGCGTTCTGGCTGGCTCGCTGCTAGCAACTATTATCCAAAGAAAAGGGGTACTCCCGGACACCTCCCAAGGGAGGATTGAGGGTGGGAGTCATCTCTTGTCTCGTGCAGAGACTTGCGAACTTCAACATCTAAGCATTCCAGACTTTTATAAAGATTTGTACCTCCACCGAACTCCACAATTCCATCCATTTCCTCGAGATCGGGTATCCAGTAAAGTACCAGTAGCGGATTGTCTTGATTGTCAAGACAATCCGCTACTGGAGAATTCCACTCCCCCGGATCCGCTGACGGATTTGGAGTGACTTACCTTGGATGGTTAGGTGGATTCAATCGTTGATATGCTCCTGTAGTGTCTAACCATGCGTCACTGTCAGATGCGCGCATGGTCGTCAGGCAGCATTAGAGGGTGTTTGCAAAGGAGCTGATATGAGAGTATATGTTTTCTTCCTATCGACAAGGTAGCCTCATAACTGTTTTAAATTTTTTGTAGGCACATTAAACGAGTCCTATAGGACTACCGTTTGAAAAGAATGACCTTCCAAGTCGTGTCTGTATGGAGTGTATGACCTGAAGTTTAATATCGGATATCTCTACATTAGCACCAGTTATAACACGGGTGAGTTCGTGTGGGATGCGATTGGCCAATGGTGGTGGCAGCATAACTCACAGGAATATCTCAAGAGATACTTCAATGCGACATCTATTCTGCTGCTGTGTGATGGCGGTACAGTTTGTAATAGAGTCATCCTAGTGAGTTTGGTCATCCCTATGAAACCCCATCCTGGGACATCTTCTCTCTATCATCAAACAATTGGATTAATAAAGTCTAGTGGATTTTTGGGAACACCATTTTGTCTGATTTCAAAATGTAAGTGAGGTCCCGTTGAATGTCCAGTGCTGCCTATACTGCCAATGCGTTGTCCTCGAGTGACCCCCTGACCATTACTCACAGATACTACAGACAAATGAGCATAAACAGTCGTCAATCCCAGAGTGGCATGTTTGATAAAAATGTGATTACCAAATCCCCCTCCGCAACGTTTATTGCCTTCACGACACCCGCTTCTGACAATCGAGACTGATCCATCGGCAACCGCAAAAACTGGCACCCCTCGATTGACAGCAATATCTATGCCATTGTGCATCCGACCGCCGCGCATACCAAAACGACTGCTAATCCTTCCTCCTCGTGTTGGTTTAGTCATCCCTGTGCTGATCGCAATCCTGACTTCAGCCGGGGAAAAATCAAGAGAATTCCCCTCAACACCATTGCCCTCAGCTAAGATCTCACGCTCACCTCCAGTATTAAATCCTTTGGAGAGTCTGATAGACCATCGTCCATCTATCACGGGTATTGATGTTCCCAAAGCCCAGTTCGTGCCACCCCAGGGAGTATATACGTTAACAGTATGAACGGTGTCGTCAGCTTCTCCTGCAACTGTAAAGGGCTGATTGACCTGAAACTCCTCACCATCGCTGGGCTGGAGAATTTTAACCAAAGGGGTGAGAGGCTGTTCCCTTGAATCTGAGTCAATCCTGGATTGTAAGTTTTGTTCCTTCCAGGCATTGAACTTTTGTTGAGATCCCCAAACTAAATTTGGACAGGTAGTAGCAGTTGACCCTCCCCAATCATGTCGATGGGGTAAGACTCGACCCAGTGAAATTTTGTAAGTATGCATCAAATATTTCACTAGTGCAATACTAGCTTGTTCCATGTCAGACGTGAAGCCCTTTCGCGTTCGGGTTGCCTCATGCTCGATACCAATCGAGCGACTGTTAAAACTGCGAGCATGCCAAGCAGTATCGTCATCCTTCACCATCTGTACAATTTCACCTTGCCGAGAAATGAGATAGTGAGCTGAAACCTCAGAGTCACGATTTTGGAAATGACTGATTGCTCCTGCAAACGCTCCCTCTGTGTTGTGAAGAACAATGGTGTCAATGGTTTGTCCCGATCTTCCTTTATTGTGGTTAGGAGACTGAATAAATCTACTAATGCGGGGCCGATGAGGTACCGGTGTTCTGTCAGCCCCTGGGATATTGCGTCCTGTTCTCCCAGGCGCGGTTGGGGGTTTAGGAGGGGGTTCTGGAACCTCTCCGTGAGCAATTTTCATCATTTGGGGAATCGGATACTCATGCCCAGAAAACCATTCGTTGAGGTCTGTAATCACAACGGAAGATTCATCCCCATCCGTGATTTTATCTGCTTTATCAATGTAGTGCTCCCCTTGCATCCAATAGATAGCTGCATCGGTTTCTTTGATCCAGGTGCCTGTTGGCGTTATTTCTCCTTCTTGTGGTAGTTCTAAAAGTTGGCGTGCTTCAGGAAAGAGGTTGACGACTTTATTCACATAGTTGACATCTTCTGCATAACCGCGTGACTGGAGAAACTGGATATATTCTTCTGCCGAACTGGTTTCGTCTTCCCATCCTGTGTAGGGACTTCTGGTGATAAACTTCCAGTATCCCTTGACAAACTCTTCTAGACCAGCAAACTTGCAATACCGATCGGGGCCATCGCTCGCGTCGTAAAGGACTGCCGTTGCAAAGTCTTGCATCTCATCCCGCCACTTCAAGCCTGCGAAGTTGAAATGTTTTGTGGCTAAAGTACTGGTGCCTCTTCCCGATTCAAGTATCCACTGTGCCAGACTCGCAATCTTTAAATTTGAAAACCTGGATGCTGCAATCTCTGAAATTTCGAGAGAAGAAAATAGACCTGCTAGATCTCGATCTTTGTACAAAGATACCAAATCATGCCAAACTGCCATTTTTTTATCTCCAAAAACTACGGATAGCGCAACGACAAGGTATATAAAATCCCCCATGGGAATAGAACAAAATATATGACTAATTGTTGCTATGGACCTAATCGTTGCTATAGGTTAATAGCTGTTTCCGATTACAGATGCATTTACGCGGGTTCAAGGATGAATCGACCACCTCTTGTGATCCTGTAACCACTGACAGCGAATGGAACAGTATTATTATTACTGACCAGGACACCAGCATTGTCTTTCTGCATATTTGCACCTACCTCAACAGCAATCTTTTCATTATCAAACTCGACTGATCCTCCCAATTGAGACCCTGCAGCAAACTGAAGGCGAAATTGGCTGGCATAAAATGATGAGAAAACCAGAAATCTGCCTTTTATCAAGTTGAATGTCTCTCGATCTTTTTCCTTGAATTCTCGCAATTTCTTCTCGAAGCTAATGAGACCCATCTTCTCACTGGCATAGTGCCTCACCTTGACTTCTTCTACCGTTACCTCCAACTCAAACTCTCTGCCTCCACCCACTTTTATATTTAGAAATCCCAGCAAAGAAAGCGCTGCGCTCCCACTAAATTTTCCTATGGCGCTCTCCAGGGCAAATTCACCGGGGGCCAGTATTGTTTGGAAGTCATTCGCTTGGAAAAAGTCCGGCACCAAACAGCTCTTTATGGTGTCTGTGTAGGTGTCATTATTTTGAGAAAACAGCAAAGCTCCAGGTTCGATCCGGGTGTCTGAAATAGTCAGAAAATTAGCCTCAGGAATGATGTCTTCTAGTATGCGTTCAAAACCCCTTGCCATCTTTCGTCTCCAATTTGAATTGATAGTATTTTTATGGCCACCATGCTTGCACAGTCAAAGCAATTTGACGGCTTTGTACCTGACGACATAAAAGCAAATGAGCAGGGAAAACCCAGGGCGTTAATCTTGGTGGATAGGCAGAATCTTCTAACGGCTAAGTCTAACGGTGGCACAGATCTTTAGACTGAAGACTTAGCGTTTGCCCATTTGCGATGACGCCAGGTGAAATAACGTAAAAGCGATATAGGAAGCGATCAATTGCTCTATATCTTGTGTATTTTTAATCAGAAATACCATAGAGCCTCCTGCAGATTGTTTCTGCTTTTGCATATGCTTGCAGTGGAGTAGCCTTTTTCGATCGAAGCTCTCTTGAGAGTAACTGCAAGCGATGGTCAACCCAGAAGATTTTGGTAGTGCTTCTTCAAAAATAACACAAGGAGATCGCCGACGAAAAGTCAACTGTATCGGTGGAGGTAGCCAACTTATAAGCTAGAGCCTGCTTTTGTAGCTTATTTCAAGCGTTTCGAAATACTTTTGGGGTCATTCCAGTCAGATACTTAAAGAATCAGAATTACATAAAATGTAAGATTTGAGCTGTAGGGGCAATCCCTTGTGGTTGACCCGATATGACCGGGTACCCACAAGGAGTACCCTCTGCAGAGTGACAAATTATTAAATTCTCAGTCCTAAAGTGGCAATTCAGATGACTTTGGTGACTGAAACCATAAGTGAGGTCAATTTCACTAGGACTCATGTTTTGCTGTGATAGTAAATACATGACGCATAGGGAAAGGGTTAGCAATCCACAAGTCAGGATTTTTGAGGTTCAGATTCTACCCACACCCTCACAACCTCGAAACACAACTTGAAGGTTATTTTGCAAGCTTTGCGGAGCAAGGCTTGCAAAATAACCCATTTTTCCGTTCTAGCACGAAGCAATGGGGGTTAGCGCTCCCGAGGGGGCGCTAACCTTCCAAGTCATATCGATTTTCGATATCTCTGGAGGATTGTTGGGACAGCGAATCTATAACTCGCTCGATCTGCTGGACTGCACTCACAGCACCATTAGAATAGGTCGATATTCGATTCAAGATTTTAGTATAAGTCGATTGCTGCAACAGAGATTGAAGTGTATTAATAGCTGCCGGAATCGTTTGCACGGCATAGCCGTTCCAGTCGGCACGGCGAGCTTGACGATCGTATAGTCGCGGGAAGGCAAAGTTCACCAGAGGGATGTCCAGAGCAGCGCACTCATGGACAGTATTGTACCCTGCGCCGCCTATGACGATATCGGCAACCTGCAGGTATTCCATTCCTGGCCAGTGGGAGATCCACAGTTCTGGCGGACAGTGGGGCGGACGGCAAGGGGCGAGGCAGCGAACAGCAGCCGTGGGAAAAGCTTGGCAGAGGTGGGTTGTTAAGCGACCGAAAAACGCGAGTTCTGAGGGTTGCCCGGCGGCGCAAACCATCAGTATCGGGGCCTGATGTTGGCAGGTCTCGTTGTCGGGGAAGGGCGTGCGATCGCAGTCCTGCCGATCTGGGAGATTCAGGCGCGATCGCACCCTCGCCCGATCCGGCAATTCATCCCCATTGAGTACGAGCCAGGGTGCGGTGCGATAAACATGCGGCAAGTCAGCAAAAGGAACATCTTCTCCATCACCAGGAATAACGATAGCCCTGTAGAATTGCTGAACAAAAGTGCGTAACCCCTTCGTGCGAACATAGTCTGGCTTCAGATCTCGATGTACCAGAATCCACGGAATGTCCTGACTTTGCGGTAGTAGATCGGCCAGCTCGCCACCCAACCCGCGTGGAAAAGTATCAACGATGGCACACTGATAAGGCAAACTCAGAATCTGCTGTCGCACCCAATCGCAAGTGGAGCCAAAACCTGCATCAGCGGCAATGATGTTCAGATGTAGAGGAAAGGCACAATCGCCGACAGAGTTCTTTAACGAAACCCGCACCTGCTCCGCATAGGGACTATTCGTCAGGATCGTCACGGCTCGCTGGCGAGCAGCCACTCGACCTAGCGCTACCGCACGATTAAGATGGCCCCAGCCTCCCCCCAACGCATAAATCAGCCACGGTTTCATCCACGTCAGTTTTAGCTAGCTCCCATGTCTTGTTCGTAGTCAGTATCTGCTTCAGATGAGACTGTTTCAGCATCGGCTTCCGTGAAGTCCACATCCCTTCGATCGGGATTGTAGGAATAACGATCGCGATTTCTGTAATAGGTGCTGCCCCAACCGCGACGGTAGGATCCATAATCAGTATAAAAGGAACGCTCGTAAAAGTAAGGATCGTCATCGTCTCCTAATTTGCCGCCGTCGCAATCTGGGCAACCGACAGGACTGGTGCGAGTGCAGCGTCGCTTGAACAGAAACCCAATCTTACGATAGCAAGCAAAGGATTCTGTCCCCGCATCCGCACCCATAGCAGCACTCCCTGCCGCCATAGCAGCGGCACCACCCAGACCCGCCGCCGCAGCGCCACCAACAACTGCTGCCGCCTGTCCTGGGCTGAATGCACCAGCAGCAGCGAGACTGATTTGAATCTCATAAGGCCCAATTTGCAAACGATCGCCATTGTGGAGGATACTGCGCGGTACAGATGCGCCATTCACCAGAAGGCCGTGACTGCTGCCCCGATCCACAACCACCAGCTCGCCATTCTGATCCTCGATTAAGGCATGATAATCAGACACTTGCGCCTCTGAGAGCACAATACGAGAGACACGCTGACCGTTGAGATCGGCAGGCATCAGATTAAAGGTTCGACCGATGGCGACCGGAGTTGCCAGTTGGGGTTGTCGTCGTTCTCCGGTTGCTGGTTCAGTCCAGCTCAACTGAATCTGCAAGGTTATTGACCTCCTGACGCATTGACGGCATACGCCAGGGCTGCCTGTTGCTCGCGGCTCAATTGATCGAAACCGAAACAGGCCAGCGCAATCGGCAAAAATGTCGATTTTGTATACAGTACCGTGTTCTCGTTGGCATCGCGCAGCGACAGCTTTTCCCCCTTCATCTTCACCTTATAGAGCGATTGTTTTTGGGGTGTTTCGATCTCAAAGCCATAATCCCGCGTTTTAATTCGGTAGACAGGCTGATCGGCAGCGGTTTCCAGTTTGTAATCGCCATCTGCTTGTCGCCGCAACACAAAAAGCTCCTGGGTTTGTTCAGCGTTCTCCAATTTCCAATAGCCCGCCTGCGTGATGACATAGCCCAGGGTGTTGTCGTTCGCGTCTTTAATTTTTATCTTGCGCGTTTCGTCCACTTTCAAACGCGCCAGTTCTGCACCGCCAGCATCTTCTAATTTCGCGCCATCGGCTTTAAACTTGAGCGAAAAGGCTTCATCGCCACCATCCAGCTTGAATTTAACTTTTTCAATGCTGGTGGCGGAGGGATTGTTTGCAGCCGGGGGAGAAGCGGCAACGCTAGTGGCAGGGGTTGACTCTGCCGCAGAGGGGTTGCTTGTCGTCGCAGGTGCAGCGGCAACATTCGCTTCAGGGGCTGGATCGGCCACTGGGGCAGGGGATCTGCTGCAACCTAGAAACAGGGTTAAGAGCAGTGCGGCTAAACTCGTGAATATAAATTGTAGGATTCGCTTCACTCTATTAAATCTCCTGACTTCAAGTTGTTTTTTTTGAAAGTGCGTTTGCCAGATTCAGCACCTGATAAAGGCTCAAGAGCATCATCGTCATCGTTTGATAAAGGGGATCGATCGATTCTTCTGCAAGGCTAGACGTATCTGCTGCAAATAGGGACTGTTGCATGCTTCCCCAGGGCGGCGTTCTGACCCTGATATACATGCTGTTATCTTTAACCCGCAAGGTTTTGAGCTGCACGGCTTCCGGTAATTGAATCGCTCCCTGGGCTTCATTTTTGAGCACTGCGATCGCGCCATATTTCCGTCTGGAGAACGTCAGCATCAGGGCAATTTCAAATCCCTTAGACTTGACTTTTCGTTTTGACTTAATTTTGCCGCTAGCGCTGCGTTTCCTTCCCCGCTGTATGACAACGGCCTCAGCCACTGTGAAGGAGAACTGGGTTTCATCCATAAACTTCCCCTGCAGCGACAGCCAATCGTCGCGAAACCGATCGATTTTCCAGCCCCGTTTATAGGAATGGGGCACGGTTTCCAGACGTTTTTTTTTCTCCGTTGGCGGACTGAGTACCAGAGTCACGTCAAGGCTGGCATTATTTTCGACATCGCGACCCAATACAGACAAAATCTTACCGAGCAACCCATACCGATAATTGGCAACGTCAATGCGACTATATCGCGATCCCATAATGCCCGCATAAATGGCTGCAACGAGACAAACGGGCAACAGCACAAATCCTATATATATTCCGAACGAAAACAGGGAGATAACGCAACCCAAAATGGCAATCATTAAAATGATTTGAAATTGGCCCTTTTTCGCTTCGGCGGTTTTGTCGATTTCTGCGATCGCGCTCATATCAATCGACAGCCGCTTCACCGGTGCCGTCCGTTGATAGGTCAGCGTTTTCCGAAAGCTTGCGAGGTCAATAGTCATCTTGGTAGAGAATATCCCGGAGTCAAGTCGGTTACATTTTCTCCCTTTTCTAGCAAGTTTCAGGGGATTGACCGCAAATTTTGTTACAAAACGTTAAAGGTGGGCTTTGCTCATTGTTGATTGCTCATTGTTCAGGGTTGATTGTTCATCGTTGATTGCTCATTGTAGGTTTCAAGCCTGTAGGGTAGGATGGCACTTACATAAGCAGATAACATCAGTTTGGAAACCGTCAGTAGGATGGGCAAAGGGCTATGCCCGTGCCCATCAGAGACTCTGTGATGAGCACGCTTTGCTTTGCCCATCTTACGCTTACGTAAGTACCATTCGCCTGTAGGGTAGGCATTGCTTGTGAGGCTTCAAGGGTTCCAATCGATAGATCTAGATGAGCAATACCCATCAGCGAGAGCATTTTATCTCGTAGTGGTAGGACACGCCTAAAATTGTGTAAATTCGTAGTTGGCACTTTAGTGCTGCCAAGGTCTATCGAGGAAGGATTATAGCCTTTTCGACCATCCAACTCTATCGCAACAAATTAGCGATGTCAGTCCACTACTAAATTACTAAACTCATGTAAGACCTCATCCAAATCGAGTTGTCTGATTTGAGCCAGTTCGATCGCCGCTTCCAATCTCTCATTGCCTTGTCTTTCAATGCGATCGACATAGACAAGCAATTCTTGGTGTTCTGCAGCCGTTAGCAGCTCAAGTTCATTGCGATCGCGCAAATAATCCAAACGGTGGCGCTCTTCTGCAGGCAGTTGCCGCTGAATAATCTCGATTAATTGATTTTCCCTTGCTTCAATACCAGCAACATCATGGGTTTGTTTAGATAAGGATTCCAACAACGATATCGCCTCTGGCAACAGGCTTAAAGGCAACTCATTCACCAACGAAACCGCTTTTTGACGGATTTGAGCAACCATCGATTGTCCCCATGGATTCAACGCGATCTTAATTTAAATCTAACTTCGTTGCTCATTGTGCATAGTTCATGGTGAGTCCCAATCCATCAACCCTCAACCCTGAACCTGAACCATTAACCCTCAACAATCAACATCCGTTCCTCAATCGCCTGCCACCGCTGCCGCGACACCCGCACCGCCGCCGCCTTGCACTGCACCATCAGCCAGTTGATGTAGAGGCAGTCCGCCAGGGCTTGTACTTCTGGTTCAGACAGCCCCAGCCCCTGCCGCCCCAGCCCCAGCGCCTCAAACCAAGTCTGGTAGACCTGTGTGACAAATGCCTCACTCATCGGGTGCAGTGAGTCGTTTTCTGGAATCCTGGCCTGCAGCCCTTCCAGACGAGCAATCAAGCGATTAAAATCAACAGCTTTAAAAATCTTTTTTCGGGAAAGGTAGAGGGCGCGGGAGAGGTAGCAGGCACCATCGCGGGAGAAATCGAGATAGAGGGAAAAGTCGAGGTATAGGTGGAGATCGAGGGCAAGGGTACGGGCGCAGTTGCGAGCGTAGCAGAGGACGCGGGAGAGGTCGAGGGTGCGGGAGAGGGTGCGGGAGAGGTCGAGGGCAAGGTCGAGAGCGAGCGCTCGCTTGGCGGCGGGTTTGTAGTTTCCTGCCGAGTCTGCTGTGGACTGGTCGGCCCAGTGCAGCAGCGATCGCAATTTCGGCGTACGAATCAACGCACGGGCGGCGGCATCCATCCCAGTCAGTAAGGTATCGGCCTCATCGCGCAGACCCGCCACCAGCAGGAAGATCTCTTGCCAGCGCTCCTCTGTCAGATGCTCGTCGATCAATTGCTGGATGCGCTCGTCTTTCTGGCTGATGTAGCGCGCCGCCAGGTATTCCTGCAGGGTCAGGTGAGAGAAGGAAAAGATGCCTTCGGCCCGGGCCACCAGGATGCCCTGTTGGGCGGCAATCGCCTGCAGCACCTGCTTGCTGTCCAGGTATTTGGGATCCTCCACCGTGTCGGCCAGAAAGTCGCGAATGCGTTTTACCAGCTGCTGTTGCGGGAAAAACAGTTGGTTGGCGGCAAAGCCTTCGTAGGCAATTTCAGACAGCATCGCCTTCTCCAGATCCAGGTGCAGTCCCTGATAGATTTCAGGCTGGCACACCCGCTTCTCGGCGGCCCATTCTTCCAGCAAAATATCCAACGCTTTGTCGTAAAGCTTGCTGCGGTTACTGGGCAGGCGCTGGGTGCGGTCGTACACCAGACAGAGAAAGGTCAGCAATAAGGGCGTTTGGGCCAGTTCCTTCGCGGCTGCATTGCCCGGTTGGGTCAACACCTGCCAGCAGCGCTCGGCGGTTTGGGTCGCTTCGTCGGCCTCAGTGCTGAACCAGTTCTGGATAAACTGCTGCATCTGCTTGTCGTTAAAGTCGGCCAGTTCGATGTCGCGAAATTGCTGGAAGCTGCTGCGATAGGCGGCAATGCGGCAGGAGGCGACAAAGCGATTGCGGTCGTAGCGCACGGCAAAGGACTGGATGGCGTCGATGACGGCGGCGACGCTATCGGGGGGCACTTCATCCAGGCCATCCAGCAACACCAGCAGCTTGTCCTGTTCCAGGGCCTTGAGGACAAATTCGGGGGATGGGGGAAAGCCAAAGTGCTGGAATTCTGCCGCAATGGCAGCCACCAGATCCACTTCGCTCGTAAACTGCTTCAGTTCCAGCAAGACGGGCAGGCAGCGAGGCTGGAACCGGCCCGCTGCCCCCTTCAAGGCTTCCAAGCCCAATCGTCGCAGAAAGGTAGACTTGCCCGCCCCCGGCCCGCCCAGCACCATCAGATAGGGGTTCTGGTTAGCGACGGCGATGCCCTCTTCCGTGGCCAGTTGACGGTTGACCTGATAGCGGCGCTGCTGTCCTTCGCGGTAGGCATCCTCCAGCGCTGTCAGGGATTCAAAACGACGGATGCTGAGGTCATCCAGGAAGCGCACCTGGGTGTAAACCTGCTCCAGCTGCACCGCCTGGGGCATGCCCAGCAGTTTCAGCAAGCCGTAGCGGCTCTGGTACTTGTCGGCGTATTGTTTCAGGGCGGCGGCGGCTTGCCGACTTTCCTGAATCGACTGGAAGGCGCTGCCGCCGACGGAGCGGGCGATGTCCAGCAGCAGCTTCACCAGACCGCCAGCTGCAGGATTCACTAAGGGGTTGGTTCCGGTCATAACCGTTGCAGCGGAGCGAAGAGGTGTTCGGCGGTCAGGTCCAGAGTGGGAAATCTGGGGGAAAGGATGCGGTCGCTGCCCCGGAATTGACCGACTTCGAGATAGGAGCCTGACTGCAGGCGTAGCACAATGACCACCCGATCTTGCGGGTCTACAAGCCAATATTCTGGAATACCTCTGGCGGCGTACTGTTTTCGCTTGTCGTCGTAGTCTCGCTGCCGATTGACGTTGCCAGGAGAGACGACTTCTACCACCAGGTCGGGAGGCGGCATATCGAAGGTGAGGGTCGACCGTCTCCGGGTCAGTTGCAGGTGTTCTGGCCGGAGGACGACCAGATCGGGATACCGATTTTTGACCGCTCCATCCACTTGCAGTTCGCAACTAAAGAGTCTCACCAGGCGCGGGTCGAGCAACTGGATCAGGGCAACGAAGAGCAGGTTGGCAATCTCAATGTTTAGTCCTGATTCGGGGGGCAAGGCGATTAACTCTCCGTCAGTTAACTCATAGCGGTTGTCTGTACCGTCGTCGTAGGCGAGATACTCTGGAAAGCTGAGCTTGGATTGGGGTGGGGTGATGGCTTGAGTCACAGGTCTGGAACCTCAAACAGTTATGAACAGTCTAGCAATAGATTACGACAGACAGAAGGCAACACGAAAAGGGTACTATGTGAGGCTTTGGTCGAGAAGAAACCGATCTGTTTGAGCTGTTGGCAATGCCTTCATCCTATATTTAGTGGTGACAACTAGGTTTGACAAAGCACTACGCAATTTTGCTTTTCTCTGTCCTCTCGGGTACTTGACTGATGTTCCTGGTTTGGTGCTGCTGATAATGGGTTTCCAGGTTGGTCCAAAATTCAGCAGAGGTACCCAGAGCTTTTGTCAGCGCTAGCGCGAGTTCAGCAGTAATGGGCTGTTGTGCCTGAACAATGGCTTCGATTGTCTGCAGGGATTGTCCTGCAATCGTTGCTAGATCTTGCTGCGTCCAGCTACGGGCTTCTAGCTCGCGGAGTAGAATGCGTCCAGGGGGAGGCACTCTAGCGGGGATAAAGGGTTGTTGGTTCATTGTGTCATTTTTCCTAAAGCATCTCAACGCTCCAATCTCCTGAAGTAATCCTGAACTCATTTTACACCTTAGATTCAGTTGTGGAGCAATGTCAATTTTCCTTGCTCTGACTCTTGTGGGGTGCGATCGCGCTCCGAACCCAAAAGCTCAGGAACCCCAGGCAAAACGTCAGAAAATGTTACCCTGAGATGGGTTCCAACAGTGCAATGCCGATGGCCAAAGATCGATTCCACGACACGGTTAAACAGGCTCTGATTAGTGAAGGATGGACAATTACGGACGATCCGCTGAGCCTGGAATTCGGCGGGGTCGATTTATATGTCGATTTGGGAGCAGAGCGCTTAATCGCCGCTGAGAAAGAGAATGAGAAAATTGCAGTAGAAGTCAAAAGCTTTCTGATGCCGTCTATCATTACCGGCTTTCACCTGGCCCTTGGCCAGATGATGAGTTACCGTATTGCGCTGAAAGCAGAAGAACCAGAGCGGGTACTGTATCTGGCCATTCCGGATGATGTTTATCAGAGTTTTTTCAAACTTGAGTTTGCTCAAACTGCGATCCAGGATTACCAGCTCAACCTGATTGTTTATCAAACCGATCGAGAGGGCCGTCTGCAATGGATAAATTAACCTCGTACCGGAACCATGTTGAAGCGATTTTAACTCGCTATGGCAGCTATAAACCCTCCTATGGGGATGTGGACGTTCATTTAATCTTCGACCGGGAACGCGACCATTATTTGGTGTTCAGCGTTGGCTGGAAGGGCAACCGCAGAGTACGGGGTTGCGTCTTGCATGTCGATATCCAGAACGACAAAATCTGGATTCAGCACGACGGCACTGAAGGCGGCATTGCCAATGAATTAGTCGAGTTGGGCGTTCCCAAGCAAGACATTGTCCTGGCCTTCCATGCACCCTACCGACGACAGTTCACAGAGTTTGCTGTTTCTTAGTTCATATACCGCGCTTCATCTGCCCCAAAACTATGCAATAATATTGGAGACAGAGGGCAGGGGGGAAAGGTTGGCTGTCTCTGGGTTTGAGCCTGTTAGTCGTCCTGATTCATTCTCGCCGTCCTGAAAAGCTAGAACGTCCGCCCTCGAAAGTGAGTACCGTGCAGACAGCAGACCCCCAAATCCCAACCTCTTTACCCCTGCGACTGTGGACAGTGCAGGACTACCACCGCATGGCCGAGGTGGGGATTCTGGATCCGCTAGAACCCGTCGAACTCGTCGCTGGACAAATTATTCGTAAAATGAGTCTCCAGAAATCTGCCCATGCCACTGGCGTTACCCTGACCCGGCTGCTGTTAGAAGAACGGTTGGGCAAAACCGTGTTAGTGAGAACGCAACTGCCTGTCACCCTCAGCGATTACTCAGAACCCGAACCCGATGTCGCCGTTGTAGCAGCAGGCCCGCTGCGCTACCTCGACCGCCATCCCATCCCTGCAGACATTGACCTGATTGTTGAAATCGCCGATACGACCCTGAAGACAGACTGTGAGGTCAAGGCAAACGATTATGCCCGCTCGGGCATTCAAGACTATTGGGTGCTCGCTCTGAATCCGCGTCAATTGTATGTTTTTCGCGACCCTACCCCAGACGGCTATCGGAGCAAACGCATTCTAGACGAGAATGACCCCATTTCGCCGCTGCAATTTCCCACCCTGACCTTCTGGGTGCGCGAGCTGTTGCCGCCTATATAGCAATCGCTTTACGCCACCGGGTCGAGGACGGGTTGCGGTTCTGCTTCGGCGGTTGCTGCATTGGGCTGGGGCTGCTGGGCTTGTTTGGCCAGGAACTGTGCTAACTGCTGCTCGATTTGCGATCGCACCACATGGCGATACTCGCTAAAATGCTCCGCGTAGGCACAGGTAATCAGATAACTAATGATGCCGCCAGGATTGTGACGACAGATGTTAAACAGGTAGGGCCAGAACTTCCAGCGCGTTTTCCGCACCACCCCCTGCTTCCAGCACAGCAGCAGCACCCCCAGCACATAGCGTGGCAATTTCCAGGTCACTGGCTTCGGCGCCCGATTCTTCTGGGGGAAATCCACCTCGCCCAGAACGCGGTAACAGCGATAGGTGCGATCCAGAAACATCTCCGGGTCGTAAAGCTGCCAGAAGGTTTGAATATATTCCTGAACAATATCTTCCAGCGGGCGAGTGGGAATAAAGTTCATCAAGGTGGTTTGATTAATGTTCCCCGAACCGTCGACGAGACGGCCTTCTTTTTTCAAGCGGTGCCAGAGTGCCGTATCCGGCAAGGCTTGCAGCAGCGTATAAAACGCCAACGGAATGCCGCTTTCCTGGACAAACTTGACAATGCGATCGCCCGCCCCCGGCTTCTCGCCATCGAAACCAATGATGAACCCCGCCATAATTCGCAATCCAGACCGCAGGATTTTGTCAACCGATTGCCGCAGCGGATCGCGCGTATTCTGGAATTTCTTCGTCACCGTCAGACTCTCTTCATCTGGGGTCTCAATTCCCAGGAAAACAGAGCCAAAATTACAGGCCACCATCAAGTCCATCAACTCCTGATCCTGGGCCAGATCCACCGACGCTTCTGTATTAAAGCTGAAGGGATAGCCGTGTTCTTGCATCCAGGGCAATAATTCTTTCAGCAACAGCTTGACGTTGCGCTTATTGCCAATAAAGTTATCATCGACGATAAATACGGTTTCGCGCCAGCCCAGATCGTAGAGCACTTCTAGCTCCGCCAGCAGCTGTTGCGGCGTTTTCGTGCGGGGCTTGCGACCGTAGAGCACGATAATGTCGCAGAACTCGCACTGAAACGGACAGCCGCGAGAAAACTGCACCGACATCGTCGCATAGGCATTCAGCTCCAGTAAGTCATAGCGCGGAATCGGCGTTTGGGTCACATCCGGCTTCTCGCCACCGGAGCGAAACACCCCCGATGTTTGCCCCTGCTGGACCGCCTCCACAAACATCGGAATCGTGATTTCCCCCTCATCCAGAATCAAGAAATCAACCCCCGCCGCCCGACACTCTGAGGACAACGCCGTGGGATAGGGGCCACCCGCTGCAACCCGTTTGCCGCGACGTTTGGCTTCCTCGATCTTGGCCAGCAAATCGGTCTTCTGGACAATCATCCCCGATAGAATGACGACATCCGCCCAATCCCAGTCTGCATCGGTTAACTCGCGCACATTGCAATCGACTAACCTGATTTCCCAGTGCTGGGGCAACAGAGCCGCGACCGTAATCAGACCCAGGGGCGGCACAAAAGCTTTGCGGCCAACCAGGGCAATGCTACTCTCAAGCGACCAAAAGCTTTTGGGGAATAGGGGATAAACCAGGAGTGCTTTCATAGGGATTTTTTAAAGAAGGATAACGTGGCATTTAGACAGCATTATATGGCAGAGGGCAGAAGGCAGGAGGCAGAGGGCAGAGGGGAACTGATGAAATGGTCAGAATGACTGCTCAAATGGAACGCTTGCCCAGTCAGCCTTTCTTCAATCCAAAATCGGCAATCTAAAATCCAAAATGGTATTGCTCGATCGTCAAAAATTCATGCAGTTCCTTGATGGGGACTGGGGCAGACTCTAACTCAACCCCAGCTTGACGAATGGTTTCAAGCGAGTCAATCGCTTCTTTCAGTTTGGCAATGGCACTTTCCTGGGTTTCTCCCTGCCCGACCGTGCCATTCTCCAGACACAATGCCACCCAATATTCCCCACTTTGTCTTAATACAGTCGTGTAAAAGTCCATGCTGACTACCCATAACAGAAACTGCAACCCATTCGACTTAGATGCCTATAATATTAAGCGACCGAGTCGAGAACGGGTTGCGGTTCTACTTCGGCTGGTGCTGCATTCTGCTGGGATGGCTGAGCTTGTTTGGCCAGAAATTGTTCGAGCTGCTGCTGGATTTGCGATCGCACCACATAGCGATACTCGCTAAAATGCTCCGCATAGGCACAAACAATCAGGTAGCTAATCACGCCGCCCGGATTGTGCCGACAAATGTTGAACAGATAGGGCCAGAACTTCCAACGCGTCTTCCGCACCACCCCCTGCTTCCAGAACAGGATTAGTACCCCCAGGACATAGCGCAGCGCCTGCCAGGTGATCGGCTTCGGTGCCCGATTCTTCTTGGGGAAATCCACCTCGCCCAGAATGCGGTAACAGCGATAGGTGCGATCCAGAAACATCTCCGGATCGTAAAGCTGCCAGAAGGTTTGGATATATTCCTGGACAATATCTTCAATCGGACGGGTGGGGATAAAATTCATCAACGTCGTCTGATTAATGTCTCCTGAACCGTCGACAAGACGGCCTTCTTTTTTCAAGCGGTGCCAGAGTGCCGTATCCGGCAACGCTTGCAGAATGCTATACAGTGCTAGCGGAATGCCGCTTTCCTGGACAAACTGCACAATACGATCGCCTGCCCCCGGCTTCTCTCCATCGAAACCAATAATGAACCCCGCCATAATGCGCAACCCAGAACGGGTGATCTTATCAACCGATTCCCGTAGCGGATCCCGCGTATTCTGGAATTTCTTCGTCACCGTCAGACTGTCTTCATCCGGGGTCTCGATCCCCAGGAAAACGGAGCCAAAATTGCAAGCCACCATCAGATCCATCAGCTCCTGATCCTGAGCCAGATCCACCGACGCTTCCGTATTGAAGGTAAAGGGATAACCGCGCTCTTGCATCCAGGGCAATAAATCCTTCAGCAACAACTTGACGTTGCGCTTGTTGCCAATAAAGTTGTCGTCGACCATAAAAATCGTCTCGCGCCAGCCCAGGTCATAGAGCGCCTGCAATTCTGCCAGCAACTGTTGCGGCGTCTTCGTCCGAGGCTTGCGACCATAGAGTACGATAATATCGCAGAACTCGCACTGAAACGGACAACCGCGAGAAAACTGCACCGACATCATCGCATAGGACTTCATTTCTAGTAAGTCGTAGCGTGGAATCGGTGTTCCGGTCACATCCGGCTTCTCACCCCCAGAGCGAAACACCCCCGAGGTGTCTCCCCGCTGAATCGCCTCCACAAACATCGGGATCGTGATTTCCCCCTCATCCAGAATCAAGAAATCAATCCCTACCGCCTGACACTCTGAAGACAACGCTGTGGGATAGGGGCCACCGGCTGCAACCAATTTGCCGCGACGCTTGGCTTCCTCAATCTTCGCCAGCAAATCCGCCTTCTGAACAATCATCCCCGACAGAATCACCACATCCGCCCAATCCCAATCTGCATCAGTCAACGAGCGTATATTGCAATCCACCAACCGCATCTCCCACTCTTGAGGGAACAGCGCTGCTGCCGTAATCAGACCCAGGGGTGGGACAAAGGCTTTGCGACCGATCAGAGAAATGGTACTCTCAAGCGACCAAAAGCTTTTGGGAAACAAGGGATAAACCAGGAGAGCTTTCATAGGGATTTCTTAAAGATAGATTAATGCGGCATTTAGACAGCATTATACAGAATGGATTTCGAAACCCTAGAAATAATCCTGATTTCAGCTGGGGAATAGCTTGACACCAGACCTTTTGCCGGGTTGCGCTGGAAAATTCATCTGAACCTGATGGATCCCTGAAACTTGCAGTCCGGGCGTACCAAGAACAATTACAAGTTTCCTAACCGATGCTTGCTCAAGCTTCCCAGGTTCCAGAGCTTCGCGATCGCAGATTCTCTGTTACATTCAAAGTGCTGCCGTTCGGGTTTGCATGCCTAACCCCTCACCACAGCGGATGTGGGTGGCTGAGGCTTCGGCTTCGCTCGAGCATCAGGCCGCGCCGCTAATCTCAAGAACGTTAGACTTCATCCAAAGTTTCTAAGAGCGAGAAGTTTTTTAGATAATGCAAAATATTGCAATTATTTTTTCTACTAGTATTAATTATCTGAATCAAGCACTTGCAATGCATGAGATGCTTACGAGATTTGGAATGCACGATCTAGCCTGGGTTGTACCACTTGAAAACTTAGATAGTTGTTCTTATCAGTCTCTGAGAACCTGTTTCGGTAAACGAGTCACAAAAGTCCTTAATCTTCCTGCGAAAATAAAGCTATCTGGCAACAAACTATTTCTACCTACAATGATACCTAAACATAGATATTATATTTTAATTGATACAGATATACTTATCTTGAGAAAGAACTTCTTCGGCCAATTCACTAATCAAATAGATCCCAGAGCTACGTTGATCTCTGAAACATTTACCTGCGCTGATTTTCTAAAGAAGCATCCATGGCAAAAAGCACGTTTCGATCATTTTCCTGCAATATTGGGCCAGCCTTATTTGCAGACAGGTGCAATTGGAATTTGCTACTCAACATACTGCGACATCTTTAGACTTATAGTGAAATTAATACAAGGAATACGAGTTCAAATGGGTGACCTACAGATATGGAATTATATCGCTTTGCAACATCCCCAACTCTTTAGATTTATTGCTCCCCAACATTGTTTGGTACTCAGACCTGATGGTACAGGTTTTAGTTCTAAATTTCATTTACCCTACATAACTTATGACATGGGAAACCTTAAATACCAAGGTTATCTTGTTGATGCTCTTCATTACACGAGTAGTCGGGGTAGGGTTATTACTATAAAAGAGTATGAGAATTTTATGAAACAGGAATTGTGTATTGAAAAAGATACTATTAATAACTAGGTTATCGTGAAAATATCTGATTCTATAGGGGGGATAATAGATTTATGCCTGACTCGCGCATGCACTCGGACGCTTGGCAATCACTACTGTTTCTTGCATCGCTCAAAATCCAAGGCAAATGGACTACTTCAAAATAATCTCGCCCACAGAGTTATCTTTACGCTGAACTAAAAGTCGACCCTGTTGGTTGGTCGTAACATCATAGATATAGGCAGCAGCGAACACAGCTTTTTTCAGGGCAATATCGGGACTTAAACCTTGTTGTTCTGCAAGCCAGTTGACGAGATTCGCAACTTCCCGATCGATTTCAATAGAGCGACTGATACCTCTATTAACATTTGAAAAGTTCACGTCACCTTGAGTAACCCCAGGAGAAAAATTCCCCTGTTGGGAAATGTTATAGATGTTTTGTTGGGAAATATCTTTAACATTTAGATTGTTGCTAACCTTGGAAACATCCACCATCTTCTTATACGCTACATGATTGAGCTATTTGTAGTATAACGCCAATCACTCCGCAATTCTTGTAGAGTCATGACACGCCCGCAGTGCGTAGTATTGCAAACAGTTCCCACCGTGAAGCGTTATCAGGTGGGAATTGTTGCCAGCATTTAGGGAAACTAATCTGCTTCTTCTATTGATGGACTCAACGCTTATGCTGCATTGGCGGTCTGTAAGGCTTCTTCGCGAGGTTGCTGTACTTTTTGCTGTTGGTAGTCCACCAACTGAGCTTCAATCTGGGCTTTGACAATCTGACGATATTCCAAAAAGTGCTCTGCCTGGGCGCAGACGGTCAGGTAGCTGGCAACGCCTCGCCGATTGTGACGCAGCATTTGCCATAGGTACTGCCAGAACGACGAGCGGGTTTCGCGGAGCAGTCCCTGCCGCCAGCAAATAATCAAGAGGGCACGTATGGCGGACCAATCGAAGGGTTTCTTGGCTTTCTTTTTGCGCTTTTTGGGATTTTTGTGGCAGGGGGCTTCGCCCAGGATGCGGTAGTGACGGTAGGTGCGCTCAAGGAAGTTCTGGGGGTCGTAGAGTCGCATGAAGCTGGCGACATATTCTTGGGCGATCTCTTCGATCGGTCGGGTGGGGACGAAGTTCATCAAGGTGGTCTGGTTGATGTTGGCGGATTGCCCTTGCAGACGGCCTTCGCGCTCTAAACGGTGCCAGAGGGCGGTGTCGGGTAGGGCTTGCAACATGCTGAAGAAGGCGGTGGGGATGGCGGTTTGCTCGACAAACTCGACGATGCGCTTGCCAGCACCGGATTTTTCGCCATCAAAACCGATGATGAAGCCGGCCATGATCCGCAGGCCGGATGCGGTAATTTTGTGGATGGATTCGCTCAGGGGGTCGCGGGTATTCTGGAATTTCTGAGTCACTTCCAGGCTGGATTCGTCAGGGGTTTCAATGCCTAGGAAGACGGCTCCAAAGTTGCAGGCAGTCATTAAGTCCATTAGTTCCTGGTCGTTGGCTAAGTCTACAGAGGCTTCTGTGCCAAAGGTGAAGGGATAGCCGTGTTCTTCCATCCAGGGGGCGAGTTCTCGCAGCAAGAGTTTGACGTTGCGTTTGTTGCCGATGAAGTTGTCGTCGACGAGGAAGACGCTGCGTCGCCAGCCCAGGTCGTAGAGGCGTTGCAGTTCAGCAATGAGCTGTTGGGGGGTCTTGGTGCGGGGTTTGCGCCCGTAGAGGACGATGATGTCGCAGAATTCGCATTGGAAGGGGCAGCCTCGGGAAAACTGGATGGACATTTCGGAGTAGGCGTCGAGATCCAGGAGGTCGAAGCGGGGAATGGGGGTTTCGGTGACGTTGGGTTTTTCGGTGGCGCGGAAGGTGCCGGTTTCCTGGCCTTGCTGTAGGGCTTCGACGAACAGGGGTAGGGTGATTTCTCCTTCGTCCAGAACCAGATAGTCAGCGCCTGCGGCTTTGACTTCTGGGGAGAAGGAGGTGGCGTAGGGGCCGCCGACGGCGACTTTTTTACCCCGACGTTTGGCCTCCTGAATTTGGGCCAGCATGTCGGGTTTCTGGACGATCATGCCGGAGAGGATAACGATGTCGGCCCAGTCCCAGTCGGTGTCTGAGACCTGGGTGATGTTGCGATCGCACAGACGAAATTCCCAGTCCTGGGGCAGGATGGCAGCAACGGTGATCAGTCCTAACGGCGGCAATACTGCCTTTCTGCCAATTAGTTCGATGGTTTTTTCAAACGACCAGAAACTGCTCGGAAATTGGGGATAAATGAGTAACGCTTTCATAGGGATTAAATGTGAAATTTAGTGGGGATTTACTAAAAATGCGCTCCAGATTGGGAATGAGTTATCAAGATTGGAAACAATTTTCAACAATTGCAACCATTAATTTTAGTTAAGCCTGGATTCAGGATAAGCTGAAAGTTTGATTCTGTCGAGCGAGTGTTGCGGTCTGGCAGCGGCAAGCAACATCGCTTTGGCTTCATTAATTACGGGATTAGGGAGTTTTCCAGGATATGGCAGAGGGCAGAAGGCAGAGGGCAGAAGGCAGAAGGCAGAAGGCAGAAGGCAGGGCAGAGGGGAAAGGTTACTCCGATCTAGGGTTGAGATTTCCTACTATCCTCAATCTATTCTTGCAATGTTATATTCCCCACTCAACCCTCAACCCTCAACCACGAACAATGAACAATAAACGATTAATCCTCACTCAATCCAATTTTTAGCCCGTTCGACAGCTTTTTGCCAGATTGCATAGTTGGCTTGGGCTGACTCGGCTCCGGTTCCCGGCTCAAAGGTGCGATCCACCTGGCGGCTGGCGATCAGGGTGTCGTAGCTGTCCCAGAAGCCTGCGGCCAGTCCAGCGCCGAAGGCGGCTCCCTGGGCAGTGGCGTCCAGAATAGCGGGGCGCTCGATGGGGATGCCGAGGACATCGGCCTGGAATTGCATCAGGAAGTCGTTTTGACAGGCACCGCCATCCACCTTGAGCAGCGCGATCGCAGTTTCGCTATCCTTATTCATAGCATCGACGACTTCTTTCACCTGGTAGGCAATAGATTCCAGCACTGCCCGCACCATGTGTTCCTGTTTGACGCCGCCAGTAATACCCAGGAAAGCACCGCGTGCATTCATGTCCCAATGCGGTGCCCCCAGACCGCTGAGGGCAGGGACAAAGTAAACCCCATTCGTGCTACCCGCTTGGCGGGCCAGGGCCTCGGTCTCCGCAGCGGAGCCGATTAGCTTGACCCCATCCCGCAACCACTGGATACAGGCACCTGTCGTGAACATGGCTCCTTCCAATGCGTAGCTGGCTTCTAGCTGGCCTGCTGATGTGTTGCGAGTCCAGGCTGCCGTGGACAGCAGCTGATTGCGCGATCGCGCCACTTCCGTTCCCGTCTGGGCAATCAAGAAACAGCCAGTCCCATAGGTACATTTCAGCATCCCTGGCTGGCTGCACCCATGGGCAAACAACGCCGCCTGCTGATCGCCAAAGATCGCCGTAATCGGGATCTCGGCCCCAAACAATGCTGCATCCGTTTTCCCGAACAATCCCATCGTCGGCTGGATCTGGGGCATCAACTGCGGTGGAATGCCAAACAATTCCAGCAACACCGGATCCCATGCCTTTGTCGCCAGATTCATCAGCATCGTGCGGCTGGCATTGCTGTGATCCGTTGCATGCACCTGTCCGCCCGTCAAATTCCACAACACCCAGGTGTCAACCGTACCAGCAATGATATTGTCCAGGTTTGTATCCGGTTGCTCGCGTTTCATCCAATCCAACAACCAGGCTAACTTGGTTGCCGAAAAATAAGCATCCAGCACCAGTCCCGTGCGTTCCTGAATTTCAGCTGCTTTTCCCTGTTCCGTCAAATCCTGACACTGGGGCGCAGTGCGGCGATCCTGCCAGACAATGGCGTTGTGCAATGGCTTGCCTGTGGTTTTGTCCCACAACAAGCAGGTTTCGCGCTGCACCGTTAAGCCAATCGCCGCCACTGCGGCAGCAGTAATTCCTGTTTCGCTCAACACCTGCGCGATGCAGGTGCGCGTATCCTGCCAGATTTGGGTCGGATCGTGCTCCAACCACCCCGGCTGGGGATAATGCTGTTTCAGCTCTTTATAGGCTTGACCCGCAACAGCCCCCGCTGCATCAAACAAAATTGCTCGGTTGCCCGTGGTGCCCAAGTCCAGTGCCAGGATATATTCAGGATTGCTACTCATGGGAAGATGTGAAAACGCTAAGGTCTAACGCAAACCCTTGCAAAGGTCTGCGTTTCACATTTACCAGGTTCGGCACTCATTTTACTGAAATGCTTAGGGATTCTTAAAACCCTTGTTCAGGGATTTTAGATTTTAGAGTGTGTTGAATAGACCTGTCCGAGAACTGGAGTGGAAGCCCCCCTGAGAGGGGCTTCCACTACCAATTTCCGGATGAGTTGAATGCAGACAGGCAGAGGATTTTAAATTTTGGCTGCAGACAGCTTGTTAAGTACCTAAATTCTCAGCGACTATCCAAAACCTGAAACCTGTCACCTGAAACCTATCCCTTCTGCCCTCTGCCTCCTGCCTTCTGCCCTTTCCCCTGAACCCTGAACCCATGATATTTTACTATTTGTTACAGTAACTAAAGACATAGTCCTAAATCTGAGCAGTTCCAACCCTAGTAACGATGGCTCCTCTAACTCCCTCGAAGCAATCTGAACAAGCGTCACAACAGATGGACGCAAAACAATTGGAAGATGCGCGTCTGCATGATGTTTATCTCTTGCTAGAACATTTATTTGAACGGGAAGAGGTCACTGTGAAGTTGCTTCTGGATTGTCTCTACGATACGGGATCGGTAAACCTGATTAACACCAAGTTCAAATCCCGTTTTGCCAATGGAACCATGAAATCTGTGGCCCGGTTGTCCAAGCCAGCTTTCAGGGTTGTGGCCTGGCACTGGTTCAAGAGTAACTGTCCGCAAATCCTGACGGATTGGCTGCGGGGAAAGATTACCTTCCAGTCTGCTTCCCCGCCTAAAAAGGCACCGCCAAAGTCTCCTTCCCCTGAACCAAAGATGGATGCTCCAGCGGCCCAAAATGCTCAATTAACTTCTGAAATCAGACAGCTGCGATCGCAAGTGAGTCTGCTAACCGGCTTATTGATTGGTGCGATCGCCGTTTTTGGCGGTGGGCTGTTCTGGCTTTACACTCGCAACCAACCCTCTCTACAACCCGCTCAAAATCTTCGATCGGTACACCTGAATGCGAGAAACCGCCAGACCCAAATAGCTCAGGATCTGCTCGAACTCTATCTTGTTCCAAACCGCAACCCCATCGATAGAACTGCCAGCCTCTCCGAAATCTCAGCCCTCCCATTCGAACATCGCGATCCCCAAATCAGGCATTTTGAGTACTCTCCATTCGCACAGGAATACGATGAAACTCGCCGACTTACCCCCAGCAGTGATTGAAGATCTTTGCCATAAAGACAACTGGCGCTTAGATGTCGATCCAGGACTCGATAGCAAACACGAATTCTGGATGGCCTGGCACCATTTTATTACGTTACCCGAAGATCCTGACCGGCTGCCCTACCAACCCAGCGAAGCAGACTTGGCCGAGTTTTTAACCTTCGACGGCTTTAACGTCTTACTCCCCGTTGAACGAACGCACCATCCCAAACTTCGCCTGATTCGCCTGATCCAGAGCATTGACCAGCAAACCCTGACTCTCCTGCTGCACGATTCCTTTCATGCAGATCTCTTCGATGCTTGGACAAACAGATACGGCTTTCTGGCCATTGCCGATCGCTATCAAAAATTCGGCTGCGACTTCTACCTGGCCAGCTATTATCACTTTGCCTACTTACTCAACCAGGACTACGAAGCAGCCCAAAAAATCATGGCAGAAGACCAGCACTTGTGAATGACAAATCTTGTATACCACTACGAAACACAACTTGGAAGGTTAGGGGTTGCTCAAAAATAAGTGTATTCTTTGGGATAAGTTTTGGATTTTGAATTGAGCAATCGTAGCGCGTTTTGAAGCATGAAGGTGCAAGATTAGCTTCAGTGGATTTGCAGCCTGTGCCAGGCTCAGGCATTGTCAAAAAATAACTTCACACTTTTACGATTACGACAATCATGTAAAGCGTTGAGCGCGTAGACATTCTCGTTCCCAAGCAGAGTATGGGAACGTAGCTTTGGAGGCTCCTGATCTCCTGGGCTTCTTCTCCATCTAGCGAAACTCGTGCGGCTGGAGCCGCTAGATGCCCGTTACCAGGCACAGCATGGTAATGAGGAAAAATCAAAGTCGGGTTCAAAGCGTCCAGGTGCATCCTACTTTTGCAGATCCAGACAAATTCATAGATTTGGTATTACTGCAAGTGCTTCTCAAAAGCTCTCACCAAGGCTGTTTTAGATGCTAGATATAAATACTTATTGCAAAGATTAGGATGCACCCAAATCGTCCTTTGTTTTTATCAAAACTTCATCCAAGCAGATCAGTTCAATAAAGTTTTGATGAAGCAAATCGCTGGTGAGAAATTTGTATGCGATGATAATTACGTATAATTTACCGAAAGAGAATAATAATTAAGGTAGGTCTTGTTATGCAATTAAGAAAAACTTGTACAGTACTTGCACTCCTACTCGCAGCTTGGGGTGGTCTCAGTCAAGCAGCTAAAGCGGCAGTCATTGGCATGTCAGCGGAGATTGGCGATGGCCCTGCAGCAATCGGATTTCAAGAATTCATCCCAAGAACAAATCCACGAGCGAAGCATAACCTGGATACTTTGCGATTCTTTGAGCAGGTATTTGCGCCTGGGGGCCCGTCGGGTCCGGTTACTAACCAAGGTGTAGCCTGGTGGGATGTGGATATTGAGATTACGCGGGACGCTGCTCAAAATGGCGATGAAATGGTTGCCCTTGACAAGTTCGTGTTTAACAATACAGGCATTGACTGGGATGACTTCCACATTACGCTTGGCATGCGCGACGATCTGGGCAATTTTATGGAGTCCGACGAGCTTGACGATCTTTACTTCAAAACCGATCCTGCTCCCCTCAACGAAAGAGCTATCTTTACATCAAGTCCAGTTTTCGATAATCCACCTATGTTAGATGAACCTGTCAATCCGGACAATCTGTGGTGGAATGGGGGTACTCTTCCATCAGGGCTAGATACTTCCTTCTGGCTAGGTCTTAACATTCCTGATGCAAAGTTCATCGTAGACCCGAACAATACTGGCATAGAAACAGCACTGATTACAATACGTCAACATGCGACCGTAGCAGGAGTCCCCGAACCCGCGACAACCTTAGCTCTACTCGGCATTGGCGGTGCCCTTGCAGTCAAGACCCTCAGCCGCCGCAAGAAATCATCCTAACTTCCTTGTTGGATTGCCCTGAACGGTGAAATCTGGTTCATCAGCCCCTCACCCTCGGCACTCTAGGCAGGGTGGGCACTGCTCGCTAACCTTATGTAAGTGCCATTCACGGGTAGGGTGGGCATTTCCAATCTGTTTCTGTTCTATCAATCTGAGTAAAGTGCTCGGAAATGCCCACCAATCGAGTCTCTCGTTGGTGGGCACTGCTCAGCAAGAAACGCAACTGGCACTCGCGAATGCTCACGAGCAATGCCCACCCTACAGGCAAGATCCCCTGATGTATGGACTCCCACGACCACTGGATGTGCTCTCTTGTATACCACTACGAAACTAGATTGACACAGGACAAAAAGCTCAAAGCCAACTGGAACAAACTTTTCCCTCTTGCCTTCTGCCTTCTAATTCTTCACACGACTTGGAAGGTTAGCGCTCCCGAAGGGAGCGCTAACTCCCATTTCTTCGTGCTAGAACGGAAAAATAGGTTATTTTGAAAGCCTTGCTCCGCAAGGCTTTCAAAATAACCTTCCAAGTCGTGTCTTCAACCTTAATTCGCTACAGCAATTTCAGAACGCACCATTAAGCAACCTGCATCTGCTGCACAGGTACCCTGATATTTACAAGCGGGAATTTCTTGACTGGAGTCAGGTTCTTGAGCAACGAACGCTTGAATCATCCCCTTTTGGAACACCAGAGCCATACTCGACCCCCCATAGCTGAAATAGCCAAGTTCCTCGCCTTTCCCCACCTGCTGACCTACTTTCACTGTGAAAGTGACAGACGAAATTTCCGTAATTCCAATGGGTAAGACAACGACCTTACCAATCGTTGAATTTTCAATGACGATTAATCCACGTGTGTTGACCATCGCCTGATAACCCTGGGATTCTGTCCCTGCTGATAGATCCAATCCTTCCGATCGTAATTCGCTAAACGTCAAACCTGAAATGACACGTGCTTCGATGACCGTGCCGCTAATGGGCGCGTGCCAACGATGGTAATCAGAACCATCCAGGAATGATTGCAAGACATCACCCTCAATGAAACTTTCAATGTATGGACTGCCTTCCAGCATGTCGATCAGCGAATACTCCTGACCTTTGGTCCAAAACTTATCGCATAGCTTGACATTGCGAGCAAGGCGATAAACCGTACCATCATTGGCTGAGACAATGACTTTGTCATCTCCCTCACCTGCAAGAGGACGGTACTGAACGAGGTCGATCTGGCGGTGGAAAAAATCGTTATAGGAACAGAAGCCCCAATACGGCTTTTCAGGATCGTCTTTATATTGAAAGTTGACGCACTGCTCCAGACAATTTGATGTTTGGGACGCAGGAGAGAGCCACCCATCTTGTGCCGGGGTCTGCAGACTGGGGTTGAGAACCTTTTTGGAATCTGGCGAGTCCAGATAAACGCACCAGGCTTGCAGCACAGCCGTCATCAGAACGTTGAACCGTTCGAGACGAAACAAGACCGCACCTGATGGCGTATACATGAAAAATACAAATAACTTTGACAGAGGGAAATGCTGTCCTTCATATTCAGGTGCTCTCTGGATGACATAGTTGATGCACTGCAACCACTGCTCAACGGTCTCGAAACTGGGGTCTATACCAAGACCATCAATGACCCCCTGTCTAAATTCTTCCAGCATATTGCTGGCATACATCCGGGCAATACCATCGCCACCATGGCAGGACAGGTAGTCAGACAAAGCCTGCACTGTCGGTCGTAGGGGTTCAGGATGCTCTTCGACCAGCTGCAGGAGGGCACTTTGCCACGCGAGAATCTCAATCGCTTGCTCTTTTTCTTCTGGAGTCAGCGATTTCCCTTGCCGTGCTGCGCAAGCAATGCGCAGAATCTTTAAAACATCAATCATGTGAATATTCCTGTGATACGATCGCTTCGACTGGTAGTAACACTTAAAAACTTCTGGCGACAACTCATCAAAACACTCTGCCAACAAGCAAAGGTATATTAGACCTGTGGGAACGATTCGAAACCATGACTGAAAATTCCGATTCGCTAGATTTTAGAATTACACTACGGAGCATAAATTTCAATTCTTTTATTTCCAATGTGCCTATTCAACCTGGGAATAGATGAGCAAGAGATAGCTTTAATACTCGAGTCATCGCCAAAAGTGGGTGCAAAGCCTTTTTCTAAGGGCCATTAGAGCATTACCCTTAAGAAGGTATCAAAGAGATGCTCAACTTGTAAAGCAGGTTCAAAAAAGTAGCGATCGAATGTCAGCTGAGCCACAGCAATCAGGAGTTTAATGGTAAGCAGAGAAATTAATTTTACAGATTGATATTTGGATACCTGTTTTACAGATTGCTTTCCATCCCAATATTCCGCCAGCAATTCCAAAATCAGAGTGTAGTCTTTATTGCAGATAAGCAGAAATGCGATCGCCAGTTTTTAGAGCGTGTTGAATCGTGTTTAATCGAGGGATCGGAAATGGAAGATTCAGCCATGCCAGATTCAAATTTCAGTTCTGACCGCAGCGATCTGACACGGTTAATTGATCGCAATAGAGCTGAGCTGTCGAAAGGGCTATAATCCTGACTCGATAGACCTCGGCAGCACTAAAGTGCCAACTACAAATCTACGCAATCTCCTCGTTCCCATACGAGGCTTGGGAACGCAGTTTTAGGGGATCCAGACTCCTATGCTGCCTATGTCCTCTGATGAAATTGGTGAGGCTGGAGCCTCTGGATGGTCGTTCCCAGGCTGAGTATGGAGAACGAGGATAAACCTGAAAATTGATCTCAATTTCGCTAACTTGATATAAGATACTTGACCGTTCCCCATTCCCTGTTCCCCGTTCCCTTGCACCCAAGATTGTCCTAACTCAACATCGTAGGACTATACCGATTACGTGACTGGCCCCAACCGTTTGATAAATTGGGCATAGACCTTTGCATCCCGCAGATCGCATTTTGGCACCGCTTCATGGGCCATGGTTTTGATGATTTCCAGTATTTCTGTTCCTTTCTGTCGCTTTAATTGTACCTGTTCTTGATACAGCGATATTTGTTCATCGCTCACTTGCAAGAGGCTATTTCTGTGCTTCAGCTCAGCTTCATACTTCTGTCTAAAATCTTCTTCAATATCCATCTGATCGAATTCAGACGGCACCTTAATTCGAATCAAAAATGCTCCATCATTCCTGCTTTCAATCGCCTGAATTGATAGGTCCGCATCTTCCTCCTCTTCGCGCTCAAACCGTTGCTCAGCCCGCAACCGATCGAATGCCGTTAGGAATGCCGACCAATCGATCCCTTCCATAAAGATTAGATCGACAGGTGCAGCCACGACTTGAAACTGTTGACTGAATTCTTTGGGTGTAAATGTCCCCTTTTTCGGTAACCGTTCTTGCGATACCCATTGGTCTCTTTTCTTGATATAGAGCCGCTTCAAATAAACATAGTTGCAGGTGACATCATAGAGTTTAGTCGTACTATTGATGTGCCAGTTTTCTAAACACGCTCCGGTGAAGGTGGCATTAATAAAATTAGCGGTCAGAGCTTGAGTCCGACTCAGGTTTGCATTTGTGAGGTTGGCCTCCTTGAAGATGGCCTCCCTCAGATCGGAGCCGCTGAGATCGGAGCCGCTCAAATCTGCCTGATAGAGATTCGCATTTTTCAGGTTAACGGCAATGAAATCAGCCTGTCTGAGTGTCGCAGTGGTGAGATTAGTACGACTCAGGTTTGTGGCCAAGAGATAGGCATTACTAAAGTTTGCCCCTTTAAGCAGGGCACCTCTCAAATTTGCCCCTGTGAGGTTGGATCCTCTCAGGTCAACTCCTATCAGATTGGCTCGGCTCAGGTTTGTGCTGCTGAGGTTGACCCCTCTGAGATTGGCTCGGCTCAGGTTTGCCCGACCGAGATTCGCATTGCTCAGATCGGCTCGACGGAGATCTGGAGTAATGCCAGGATTGGCAATGCGCCATCGATTCCAAACTTTCACTCCTTTTTTAAGGATGATGAGGTGTGCCTCATGCGCCATGTTGATATCTTTTTCAGGGTGCGATCGGACGTACATATATTTGTTCCATAGGAAGCCGCAATTGCTGCCAGAAAAACTCAGTATGATATCTAGACCTAGATCGATAAAAACAAAGTTTGTCTAGATGACCTCAAGCACGGTCTGGCTGTTATTACTTCCTATTACAGTCTCTTCACCCTTCAACAGAAAACTCTGGAGACACAATCGCAGCAGGTAACATGGCAGTGCCTACCACTCTGATGTCAACGCGTTGGGGCGGGGTCAGTTATGGCTCAGGGGTTCTGCGTGTAAAAGGATGGGGTTGAAGTCGAACCCGCTGCGATCGGTTCAATACCCCCGTTTATTCGCGATCGCATTTTCCAGGTAGCCACTTAATGATGAAAGAACCAAAGTTCTATATCATTTATGTTCGAGAATGTATTAAGCGAGTTGAACAATTTCTTCAGGATTTACAGCTTCTTCTTATTCTTGCTCCTGACATATTCATAAAGTCCTTCCATTGCTTCAATAAAGGAGTTGTCGCGCTGCCAGAATCCGGGGAAGTCGCCTTGCTTTTTCACCAGAATCGCCGGAACGGCTGAGGGAGCAGCAACTTCCATCATTTGGGGTAGACGTTTCTCCCCCTGCCAGAACGCTCTCAAACTCATGTCGGCGATGGGTCGGGTTTGGGGTTCGGTGTAGTAGCGTTCTACTGGGATCGGCGGTTGCTTCTGGGCGGAGAGTTCTGCTGAAAGAGCCTGTCCCAAAGGCGTTCTGGCCAGCTCTGCTTTCAGTTCAGCCCGGGGCAGTCCGCGCAGTTCAAAGAGCAGGAACGGATCGCGGTCGAGTTCGGCGGCGAGCAGATAGTAGACGCCAGCAATGTGCTTGCAGGGATTGCTGTAATCGGGGCAGGAGCAGTGGCTCTGGAAGTCGTCTTTGCCTCTTTTGCTGCCAGGAAGCAGGTGCAGTCCCAGGGTCGCGAAGCTCTCTTCAATATTGTCGGGAATTTCGTTGAGCAACAGCCGGGAAATGAGGCCGGCTTTGGAAGCCATGAGCGCGATCGCAGCAGTCCACTTGGCTTTGCTAATCGGCTCAAATACAATTTCTGTATTATAAAGTGGTTCCTTATAAACTCCAAAGTAAGGGTTAACCGACCCCCGTACATGAGCCAAGACAGTATTGCCATCAATGTCAAAGTGGGTGACTTTGTTGCCCCGCGCATAGGAGCGCCCCCGGCTGAGACGGCCCGCATCGGTCAATCGCTCCATCGCCGCAATAAATTTTTGTCCCCACCAGGTACGACTAAATTGTTGTCCCACGCTCCTGACTCCCTTTGATGTTTACTCTGTTTGACGATCCGTTTGCTCTACTGGCCTGACATGTCTAAAAATGTGCAATAGTTGGCAACGGATTTGAACGGATGTAGCGGATGGCGATCCCGTTGAGGCTCATAAAGTACACATCTGTTACATCCGGTTACATCCGCTGCTAACTTGAGTCTTAATGCACTGAATTAGCTGTGTCATTCCACTACTCTGGGATAGCACTGACATCAGGTTAGTGGGCAATGCCCACCCTACAAATTGTTGCCCTGCTTCCTCCTCCGCTCCCTCTGCTTCCTCTTCCCCCACTCCCTCCGCTGCCGCTGCCTCTCCTGCCTCCTATCCTCCACTTAACTATTCCAAAATAGCGCTCTTATTCAACGCGATCAATCGCTTAAAGGCGTCGTTATCCAGCTCGGTGAGCCAGGATTCATCAGCGCCGACGATTGACCCCGCCAGCTTTTTCTTGTCTTCAATCATTTGGTCGATGCGTTCTTCCAGGGTACCGATGGTGACAAATTTGTGAACGAAGACGTTTTTCTGCTGACCAATGCGGAAGGCCCGATCGGTGGCCTGATCTTCGACGGCGGGATTCCACCAGCGATCGAAGTGGAAGACGTGGTTGGCTTTGGTGAGGGTGATCCCCACGCCTGCTGCTTTGAGGGAGAGGACGAAGATGGCGGGTTCTGTGGTTGGATCCTGGAACTCGGCAATCATTTGCTCCCGCTTTTTGCGATTGGTGCCGCCGTGGATGTAGTAGGTGTTGTAGTGGCAGTGGTGGCGCAGGTGAGATTCCAGGGCATCGCCGATTTCGCGAAATTGGCTGAACACCAGGGCACTTTCTCCTTCCTCGATGACCTCTTCCAGCATCTCCAGCAGACGGCTGAGTTTGTGGGAACGTTCGGCGGTAAATTCGCTGTCGTCTTGCAGGAACTGGCGGGGATGGTTGCAAATCTGCTTCAGTTTGGTCAGGCTGGCCAGAATCAAGCCTTTGCGCTGAATGCCCTCGTCGGCTTGTTCTAGTTGATTGAGAATGTCTGCGATCGCAGCCTCATACAGGGACGCCTGCTCTTTCGTCAGATTGCAGAAAAGTTTCTGCTCTACTTTATCGGGCAAATCTTTGATAATGGCTTTGTCTGTCTTCACCCGTCGCAGGATGAACGGCTCCACCAATTTCTTCAGAGTAGCAGAACGAGTACGGTCATTATCTTTTTGAATCGGTACCTCAAATTGCTTGCGAAATTGAGCCTGAGTGCCCAGATAGCTGGGATTGAGAAAGTTGAAAATCGACCACAGATCGAGCAAGCGGTTCTCGACTGGCGTTCCCGTCATTGCCAGGCGATGGTTGGCCTTCAGCTTCAGAATTGCTTTGGTCTGGGCTGTCTTCGGATTTTTAATGTTCTGCGCCTCATCCAGGACAATGCGATGCCAGGTCACCTCTGTCAGCAATTTGGCATCCTTCCGCGCCAGGTTAAAGGAGGTGATAATCGCATCGTGTTTGCGACATAGAGCTTTAAACGCTTTCGTATCCTTAACGCGATCGCCCCCATGATGCACTGCAGCAGTCAAATGGGGAGCAAACTTTTGCAGCTCGCGGTACCAGTTTCCGACTACCGACGTCGGTGCAATCAACAAGGTAGGCGGCACTTGCTTCACCCCCGCTTCAGCGGCCAGTTCCCGCTCTTGCACCAATCGTGCAATCACCTGCACCGTCTTCCCCAAACCCATGTCATCCGCCAGACAGCCGTTGAGTCCCAATCGTTCCAGATACTGCAGCCAGGAGAGGCCGCGTTTCTGGTAATCCCGCAGCTGGCCCTGGAGCTGGCCAGGGTCGGGTGTCAGTTCCAAGCGGCTCTTGTCGTTGAGCTGGGTCAGCATTGTTGCCAGGGTTTCGTCGCGGTCGAAGTCCACCTCCAACTCGTCGTCTTCGCCAGAGGTCAACCGCATGAAGTCCAGCAAACTCATTTCCGGATTCTTCGCCTGCTGCTGCTTCCAGAACTCCAGCATTTGCTGCATTTTCTCTGGGTTCAGTTCCATCCACTGGCCGCGAAATTTCACCAGGGACGTTTTTGCCTGCACCAGCTGCTGCCACTCTTGCTCGCTGACGTGCTGGTCGCCAATGGCCAGGTCGTACTGATACTCTACCAGGGTTTCCAGGGAAAAATAGCTTTTGGCTTTGTCGTTACCGCCTAGAGATTTACCTTTGGCTTGTAAGCGAATCTTAGCACGCTGTCGGCCTTTAGGCGTCCACCAGGCCGGAACAATGACTTTGTAACCAGCATCCTCCAGTACCCAGGCGGATTCCTTCAAAAAAGTAAACGCCGTGTCCAGATCCACAAAGATACCCACTGGTTCATCGGTTTCCAGCCCCTGCCAGAACCGGGGATAGATTCGGGCGGCATAGCCCAGGCTCATCAGTAAATGCTGCTCGAAGTCGTTACCGAACTGCTGGCGTAGTTGCTGTTGTTTCGTGCCGCGCAGCCGCCAGAAGTCGAGCAGGGAAATTCTCAAGGAGGGGTCGTGTTTGGGGGCAACCTGGAACTGGATCTGCCAGGCGTCTTCGGGTTTGGCGGGTTCTTCCAGCCGGAAGCCGATGTGGAAGGGGGCAGCGGTTTCGGAGCGGTTGATGCGATCGCGCCACCCCTGCCATTGCTGATAGTGTTCCCGCACCGCCGCGCTCCCTGCCCAAGGTCTGTTCAGATCCCGACCCAGACAATCCTGGATTAGCGAGCTATCAATCTTTTTCAGATAAGCTTGGGGCAGCGGTGTCTCCCGCACCAGTGCGTTCAACCAGCATTCAGAAAAATGCTGCAGCAAAGTTTTGCGATCGTAGAGCATCGGCGTCTTCTGGGGTGCCGCAAATCCCGCCGTGCAGAGAAGGGGCATTGTCTCAACATGGGTCTTCAAGTCTGCAGCGTAGCGATCGCCCACCAGTTCCCAGCCTGGGTAGACTTCAAAATCGCCCCCCAGGGTTTGCTCTGCTACTTTTTCCTGTTTAGCAGTCGTGCCCCTCGTCGTGCCCCTCGTCGTGCCCCTCGTTGTTTTCTTTGCGGTCGTTGTTTTCTTTGCGGTCGTTTTTTGGGCTGTTGCTGTTTTCGCTGCTGTCTTCGTTGCTGTTTTTGAGCGGGCAGTTTTGCTCTGGGCAGATGCCTTGACTGCTGCGAGCTGCCGATACTTCAGCGCTGGAATATAGCGGTCTCGCAGGATCGTCTGCTTCAATGCCTGGGTGTAGCGATACCAGAACAGCAGATCGGCTCCTAACTGCACCTCTGCCAGGTTATAGAGGGTGAGGAAATGCAGATCGTTGAGGGTGCTGATGATACTGGTCGTTTCAGGAATCTGGTAGCAGTCGACCTGCCAGAACTGCCAGTCGAAGGTTTCAGGATTTTCCATTTCCAGATAGCGCAGCAGTTCCAGGCAGGGTAGCGGTTCGTCATTGATTGTGGGTAAGAGGAAATGTTGCGGTGCGATCGCAGCCTCCAAACCCAACGGCTTCAACCCTAGCTCATCCGTCAGCACAGACCCTAGATCCGGCTTCAATAAGTGCCGGGGATGATAAGAACCCGAACGACGACGGCGGCTCTTCCCCTCCGTTTCAACCCAGAGGTAAAACCCGCCCGTTTGAATAAAGTCCGTTGTGACCTGGGGAATCCAGGTGCCGTGAAGAATCTTCATGAGCTGTTACAATTCATCAATGCGATCGCAATGCGAGCGTGCATGCAAGGCTATCGTGGCCGATTGTGCTGATTGTATACTCAATTCCCGATTCAACTCAAACAAAGCGGAAAATTTAGAGACACAACACTTCAGGTAGCCCTCCAGAGATAGGGATTTTTGAGCGCGTGGGTGAAACCCACGCGCTCAAAAATCCTTACTTGTTTACTACTATCGGACGAGTTTCTGCGATCGCAAACGACAAAATACCCAGAATAGACGCCACATCGCCGACAAAATGTTCGCTGGCTTCAATGAACGCTGTTTTCCCGACTAATTTTAGAAACTTCCAGAGACTGCCCGTGGTGACACCACCATAAATGTGGGAGATAGCATTATTTTTTTGCTCATTAAACAATTGAGCCCCAATCATCGCTGCCAGGCATTGTGGAATACCCGACTTAATATTGTCATTCTTGGCTTCCACTAAAATTGCCACTGGAGCCGTAACGCCAACCTGAAGTGGCGAATGACTAATCAGAAAATCGCACCGTCCGTTCAGTCCCTTGGCCCGATCCACATCGAACTCTGTACCGGAAAAAAGAGCGATCTGACGGTTAAATTGCTTGCGCAGTTCGATCAGAATGGGAGCAACAATCATCTCGGAGCGGGCTTTTTCGGTGTCAATTTCCAGTGCCAGGGGAATATTTTCTGCCAACACCGCTTGTAACAAGGAACTGGGCGTAACGGGTTGAATCGACTCAAACAGCTCCACCTGGTCTTGCAGGATTAAGTCGAACTGCTGTTCCAGGCGGTCAAACGTGAATTCGCTGTAAGCCATAAAGCTGTGATGCTCAATGCAGCAGGATAGCAAAAGACAGGAGGCAGAGGGCAAAAGGGAAAAGATTTGTAGGTTGGGTTGCAGCGACAGCGAAAACCCAACACAGAGTCCGTTGGTGTTGGGTTTTGTGGTCTCAATCCAACCTGCTTATAGACGTCTGCCCTCTACCTTATTTATATCAGATTTACATCAGGAACTTCCACCCAGGTGCCGCTCTGGTTGGACTGATGGGCCAGATCCATCAGCAGCTGAGAGTAGATGCCCTCTCGCAACGACGGCACAGTTTGTTGCTGCTGTTGGATGCCCTCAACCCAACGATCCACAATGCGAATAAAAGGAGCCAGACGACCGTCCGGATATACTTCCGGGAATGCCAGTCGTTGGGGAATCTCGACTGCTGTCAGAGGCTTGCCAGCGGGGGCGGCCAGCAGACGAAAGCCGTGGACATAGTCTTTAGGGTTGTCGTTACCGAGTACCAGGGTACCGCGATCGCCGTACACTTCTAGCCAATGGCCTCGCCCCGCGTAGGTGACAGAACTGAGGGTGACCTGACAGGGTGTCCCATCTGCCAGTTCCAGCATCAGCAGACAGGTGTCGTCTGCATCGACGGGGCGTAATTCGCCGCTCGCGGGATCGGGTCGGGATGGGATGGTGGCGATCAGGCGAGCAAACAGACGACGGACGGGACCGAACAGCCAGGCGATGTAGTCGAAGCTGTGGGAGCCTATGGCACCAAGCATGCCGCCGCCCTGGTCTTTGCGGGCGTACCAGTTCCAGGGCCGTTGAGGATCGGCCCGACTGGCGGCTAAGCAGTGGATTTGGATCAAGCGTTTCTGGCCGACGTAGCCGTCTGCTATCAATTCGGCGAAGTACTGCCAGGTGGGGACGCAGCGAAATTCGAAGTCGGGGGTGGCAATCAGTCCTCGCTGCGCGGCCAGTTGATGGAGATGACGCACCTCGTTGGCATTTAAGGCCATGGGTTTTTCCAACAGCAGATGTTTGCCTGCTTCCAACACTGTCCTGGCCATGTCGTAGTGCAAAAAGGGTGGTGTGGCGATGCTGACGGCGTTGACGTCGGGCAGGGCAACGATGTCTTCAACGCTCTGGCAGGCATGGGGAATGTTGTGTTTTTCGGCAATGGCCTGGGCTTTGGCGCGATCGCGATGGTAAACCGCAACCAGATGCGTGTGCGGGTGAGCCTGGAAACCGGGAATGTGGATTTTCTGGCCGAAGCCAGTGCCCACCACCGCAACACCGATGGAGCTGGACTGTGAAGCGGGAGTGCTGAATGTCATGCTTCTAGTTCAAATGGGTTTCAGGTAGAACTTACCACTGAACCTACAGGTTTTCCTCATCCAGGGCAAAATCGCGAGGATTTTTTAGTACAAATGTGCCGTCCTGGTTGACCAGGTTACCGATACACTTCACCGGTAGACGGTCTTTATAGGCTTGGGCGGCCAGGGCGCGATCGCGTTCAGCACATAACTCAAGCTGCATTCTGCGAAACTTGCCAATGGCGCAACCCAACAGCGTCACTTTGTCCATCTCGCCCGCCGTTTCCAGATGGGCAATCGTCCCTTGAGCCTGAATATTGGCCGCTTCCGTCACCAGATCGCCGAGAATTTGGAACGAAGAGCGCTGCTCCACCTGTTCCAGCGTTCGGATCGCTTCATAAATGTGTAACGGAAACCCAGGATTGTCGGGCTTCAAGGGTAAAGCAATCTCCATGTCCGAGTCCCCGTTGCCTCGAACGGTGTCCGGCTTCAGCACCCAAACCGCAAGTTTTTCATTCGTGCGATCGCGTTCTCGCCAGCCATGGGACTCCAGGTACCGGCCAACCGCTGAAGGATTTAAGCTCAAAAGCAGATCCACATTTTGAACCTTTTCAACCTCAGATTTCATTATGTTTTCCCTCTTTCCAGGTGCTCGATCTATCCATTCCGATCTCCAGTGCTTTATCCCTGATACTCGCGCTCCGTTGCGCCATTAACGGAGTTTATACCAATTTGACGGGGAGATGCAATTAGTGAAATTGGCGGAACGCCTGCCCAGTAAAGCTTTCTTCGATCCAAAATCACCAATCTAAAAGCCAAAATGGCATTACCTTATTATTCTCAGAGGAATCGCACAATCCTGATGAAATGGAGCGCGATCGCAACCCCACAGTCACAGATTAAACCTCGATTAAATCGCCAGACTGCACTTTAAAATCAAGAGCAATCAGTAGCTTGCTCAGAGAATGGTTAGCAGTCTTCGATTTCTTATCAAGGCTTTCAGGCACCTAGGATCGCGAATTAAATAATTTCACAAACAACAAATCTGTAGGGACATGGCAATGCCGTGTCCCTACGAGAGAATTGGTACTTTATTCAATTCTTGTCCCCTAGAACCTCAATACAGCATAAAAAGAGCGGTAAAACCATAAAAGGAATGGTAGAACTATATTTAATAGCGAGTAGATGAATAAACCAATATATGGAATGACAAGCAAGAGAGGGACTATTTTTTCGACATTGCTTGGAATAAATTCAAGTTGGGATTTCCGATATCCTTGAGAAAGCTTCCACGCCCGATCGATACAAGGGTATGGCAAGTACTTTTCAAGTTTGTTAATGACTTTATAATGACTGGAGTTATCTTGCTGGTAGACTTGAATATTTGCGAACCAAACAACACAGAGAATCATTCCTAAGATTGCCACTGCCAGAAAAGCAACGCTTTGGAACTGAGTGTTTTGAAACTGAATAATATCCTGACTCGTGGCGATCGTAATGACTGTCAGCAACCCAGACAGCAAGGAAACATAGAAACTGTTTGTTTGTTTTCTTCTGTCAATCGTTCTTTCTGTCATTCCTACCAATAATTTGTACTGCTCCAAAAGATGTGCTTGAAAATTATTACCATAGCTCAGGGCGTCAGGAACCTGCTTCCTTTTTTGTGGAGAGAGGAGAAATGGAGAGAGGAGAAATCGCTTTCCATCTGTGGTTTGCAAAATAAGTTCTTCGGAGGCATGATGAAGGAGATTGAGAAGCGATTGTTCCTGCTCTGAGACCATTATCACTTTCATAAGTCTCTAGGTTAACCCCATACGAATAATTGATTGCCTAATTTAAAACCAAAGAACTCAACGCTAACACTCTTGTCCTCTTGTTCTATAGCAGTAGTCACATCGGTTAAGACAAAATTGAGAGCGCTCTTCGCGCGCTCTCAATTTTGTCTGTCCTAACGAGTTTAGCTATTTCTATATGTCGTAAAAAACTCCATTTGATGCCTAGAACTTGTCCCAGGAAGCACAGCTATCATTTCAAAATGCCTGGGTTTACAAGCTGAACTTTGAAGAAAAAGTCAGAAAATACGAGGACAAGCAAATGCCACTGCTGAGCAAGGCGGAATTGAGGGTGCAGGAGTTAGTTTGTAACGACAGCGGAAACCCAATGCAAAGCCCACTGGTGTTGGGTTACTCTGCGAGAAGGCTGGGCCTACGCGGACTCCCAACCCACAAATTCATCCCTTCTTGATAGAAATCGGGTCTGCTTGAGGCTGTCTGCTAATTCCAACATCGCAGCAATTTCCTGACGCATTTATTAATGTGCAGCATTGGCTTTCAACCAGCGCAACAGATCGTCTATTTCTGAAAAATCCAACAGCGCTTCTCCCAACTCTCCAAGCTGCTCGATGGAAAGCGCTTCAACCTGAGCTTTCAGCTTTTTGGAAACCACTCCAACCCGGCGGGTCAACTGCCTTAGAACTAATTCTTCCACCCCCTCTTCTTTCCCTTCTTTTTTCCCTTCTTCTATCCCTTCTCTATAGAACCGGGTCTGTTTGAGGCTGTCTGCTAATCCCAACATTGCGATAATCTCCTCCCGGCTTAATTGGGGAAACTTGTAAACCAGCGTGGTTGTTACCAGATCTATTATCGTCTCTTTTGGAATGGCTGAGGAAGTTTGCTGCACTTGCTGCACGAACGATCGGGCCCGACTGACAACGCTCTTTTTCGGCTCAATCACCAGCTTCATCAGCTCCAGGGCAGGCGAGAACTGCAGCGGCAGGTCAATTTCATCCAGATACAGGCGGTGTACCTGGTCGCTATTCAACAGGGCGCGATGAAGGTTCGTCTCGGTCGGTTCCAGCGATCGTCGCGGGAACAGCACCACTGCTTGCCAATCGTTGGTGGTGGGGTTTTGCTCCAGAAAGGTACACAATTCAGCAAACAGGCGATTGTAGAGCAGCGGATCTTTCTGAAATTGCACTTCCACAAAGAAGACGGGCCAATCGACAGCATGGGGGGGCGGCAAAAATACTCCATCAATGCGAAAGGCGGTTTGTTTCACTTCCACAGACTTGAAGGTGTAGCCTTGCCGATGGGGTTGCTGAATCAGTTCGAAGAACAGGGCAGGGGCGCGATTGAAAATGCGGTAGAACAGCGAGTCAGTTTTCACAGCATCGATCTAGTTTATTTGTATTCCATATTGTGGATATTTGTGTCAATTGGCAACATCACTGGCAGCAGATATCCCAACTTGGAGGAAAAGCAATTTCCCCCCTCGATCGACCGCCCGTTCTGGTGGTGGCAGTTACCAGCACCAGCGAGAACGAAGATTATCAAAAGAAATATCAGGAATATGTATCGGTTGGGATTCCTGAATACTGGATTGTCAACCGCCGGAAAGAACATCTCCGGGTCTGTACTTCAACTTATTCGGGCGGCCCCTATCAGTGTGGCGAGTTTGGCAAAGGGGAGCGGATCGTGTCCCAGGTCTTAGCACAGTTGGAATTGACGGTCGATGAGGTGCTGAATCATACCGCAGTCCGGCAGTTAGTCGAGCTGGAACAGAGACCAACAGACAGCGGAGCGAGAGGCGCTGGAGGCTGAAAAGAGCGCACGCAGCAGAACGCGATGCCCTGCAGACTGAAAATGCTGCGATCCAGGAGCAGTTGGAGCAGCTCAAGACCTTGATGCATACAAAAGGACTTGATTTGCCGCTGTAGTTCGATTCAGGTGGGGTTGGCAACTAGAAATATACGGCTCCCAACTCAGGTTCGATTCGTGACGAACAACTGAATTGATTGACCGCTACTAAACTGGCAAGATGGGCGTTTGTCCCACGTTTTGAGGGGGGAGCTGGGTAGAAGGTTGCTCGACCAACTTAGACCATTTACAGTAATCAGCCAGCAAATTATGCATCAGCCGCTGCTTAATGGTTAACAATACGCTTTTGAGTAAACCATTTCCCGCAGCTTCCAAAATGGGAGCAGGGGTAAGTAAAAAGGGTGGGGGCAGTTCAACTTGAACGTTCAAATCTGCTCTACCTGTCAGATGGGTTCTTCGTCGGACTTGTCTAGGATAAAGCTTCCCTCGCAGTTTAAGGCTAAAACGCCGATTGAGGTATTCAATCCCAAGTAGCTCGCAGGCTACAGATTGTAAATGAATTGTCCCATCTGACTCAGCCCATAGCTGCAGATCCACAATAGGCTGGATGCTTAGCATCATGAAGTTCAGAGGACGCATCTTCAATCGAAAACAGTCTTCGCTAAGTTGTTCTGTCCGACTGGGATCCATCAGGGCTTTGACTAAGCGATGGGGTTGACGGAGATAGTGCTGGATCGGAATCGGTTGTTCCGGAACAGCAAGCTCAACAGATTGGGAGGCAGTAAACCGGGTATACATGAGCAGCTCAATGTGCAACCTTTAAGATTCGTTAACTTATTCTAACAATTTTTAAAGATCAATTCAGTTTTTTCCAGAATATTGCGAATATTCTACAGCTCTGCGGACATTCTATTTCAGGAATTTTACTTTTCTGCTTTCTGTTTTCATTGCTATCTATTTCGAAACTGAATCGGTCTGCCCGGAGGAAATGCTGGAATCTGGGATGAGCGAGGTTTGTTTCTTGCAATATTTGGAAAATTATTTTGAACGTATTACTCAGCAGTTCGTTCCAAATTACTTGGTTTAAGAGAGTGTTTGAAAAGTATTGGATCCTCCCTAGCCCTCTTGGGGAAAGAGGTCATTACGCTCAAAAGTCCTACTGTTCAGGGGATTTAGGGAAATCCAGAGTGTTTTGCTACTCATCCCAGGACTTTTCAAACATTCTCTAAGCTCTAGAACAAAGAATAGAGGGTTGGTGCTTTCGGTGGGAGTGTGACTTTGGCAGTTGTGTTTCTTATTGGTATAGCAGTGGCAGAAAGCAAAAGGCGGGAGGGGAAGATTAACTATATCTAGTTTTGAATCTATTTGTTATGTCCTAATTTATTCCTGTAGTGCTATATCGCTTAGGACACCTTGAGGCAGTACATCTTGTAGTGCCTCAAGGTGTCCTAACAACCTTGGCTGTTGTTATATTCAAGAACAATAAGAATAAATGTTGCGCTGTGTCTTTCAGACAGGCTAAGTCTTTCAGACAGGCTACGCCAACGCTAACGCTACCACAAGTCCTCACTAGAGGTTTAAGCCTTATGACTGTGTCTGTTGCCTATTTGGGTCCGCCTGGAACCTATGCAGAATTAGCTACGATTCAATATGTCAGCCATCTAACTCAGCGAACAGATCGAGATGTCCACCTCCATCCCTATCCCACTATTAGTCAGGCCCTAAAAGCGGTGGCGCAAGGGCAAGCTGAATTGGCTGTCGCTCCAGTTGAAAATTCCATTCAAGGCAGCGTTGCGATGACTCTAGACAGTCTATGGCAACTTGATACGCTGCAAATTCAAACTGCTCTGATTTTACCCATTACCCATGCCCTGCTTTCTCAGGCCGAAACTCAAGCAGACATCCGGATTGTCTATTCTCATCCTCAGGCATTGGCTCAGTGCCAAAAGTGGCTGGAAACATTTCTCCCAACTGCACAACGCATTCCAACCAATTCCACGACGGAAGCGCTGCAGTTTCTCAGGGAAGATCGAACCCTGGCTGCGATCGCATCCCAACGAGCAGCCCAACTCTACAATCTGCCAATCCTGGCTTGTCCTATAAACGATCGTGCTGACAATTGTACTCGCTTCTGGGTATTGGGCTTGCAGCCTTATCCAGGAGGTGATTATACATCGCTTGCCTTCAGCCTGCCAGATAATAAACCTGGCGCTCTCGTCAAGCCTCTACAAATCTTTGCCCAACGTCAAATTAACCTCAGTCGGATTGAGTCTCGACCCAGCAAACGTTCCCTAGGTGATTATCTATTTTTTATGGATTTGGAAGCCAATATCGACCGCCAGATCTCCATAAAATCTGCTTTGGAGGAATTAAGACACTATACCGAAACGCTTAAAATCTTTGGCAGCTATAACATTCTGTCTGTTCAATCAGTCCCGATCAGTGAATAGGAATGGTTGAGAGTGTGGATTTCACCTGCACGCTCAACTATCCTGAAGTTCCATTGAGGGCTGTCTTCAACCTACTGCAGAGTATCTTTAAGAACTGTACGAGCTGCCAGGTGGTTTCGAGTAGACGTCAGGATTTCAGCTTCCCGCTCAAGGCGGGCAGCCGTATCTTGCATTTCTAGCAAAGCTTGCTGTTCGACTGCAACACCATAGAGGTTACTTGCAACCCAATAAGATAACTCTGTTGGTAATGTCGGAATATCTTCAGGTAGCTCAATTGCTTTATCCGCCAACTTTGCTGAAAGACGCACAACATCTTTCAGCAGTTGTCCAACTTCTTCAGCCATCGAATGGAGATCTTGTATTGGTGGACGATCTTCAATCCATTCTACCAAACCCACTCGATAAGGCTTTTCCCGAATATATTCCAATACCCGGAACCTTTGTTGCCCCAAAGTTAACATCTTCATCCGATCGTCAGGCAAACGCTGGAAACGAATAATTTCTGCACAGCAACCCACTGAGGCAATTTGTCCCTGAATTGGATCGACCATCAATATTCCAAAACGCCTATCGCTCTCCAACACCGTATTGGCCATGATCCGGTAACGGAACTCAAAGATGTGCAAAGGTAAGGGTCGCCCTGGGAACAATACCACTTCAGGAAGTGGAAACAGGGGAAGTTCGCGAACAGCAATAGAAGAAGAGGATGCCATTGTTCCTTAGTCAAAATGGTAACTGCGCTTCTCTTCCTACTTTAGCGGATTTATTTCCAAGAATTGCAATAGTGAAGCTTTTGAATACAACTCTGCAGCAATCCAGTGCAACCGGTATCGAACGAGCTGCGATCGCTAACCTTTGACCGCTAAATTGGAGCAACGTAATATAAACCTGCCATTTTGCATCTCAATAGCGGACAACATCCGGTTGAGATACCCATTCTCTAATTTATCTCGAAAGTTTAACTTCGATATCTACCCCCGCAGGCAAATCGAGCTTCATCAGGGCGTCAATTGACTTCGAAGAAGGTTGATAGATATCAATAATGCGCCGATGAGTACGGGTTTCGAAGTGCTCTCTCGAATCCTTATCAACGTGCGGCGAGCGCAACAAACAATAAATTTTACGCCGGGTGGGTAAAGGAATAGGTCCGATTGCAGTTGCCCCTGTACGGTTAGCCGTATCCACAATTTTCTCACAGGAAGCATCCAGCAAACGACGGTCAAATGCTTTCAGGCGAATGCGGATTTTTTGCTGTTGAATCGTTGCCATGTCAAATTGTCCAGGTTCTAACAAATTTTCAATTTTGGGAGGGCAGTTGAGCAAAAGTCAATCAATTAATCGCTCGTTGTTGATTATTCTTAGAGGCTGACAATCTAAAAAATAAAATAACGACTTCCCTGTCCCAAATGTTTCAGTCTAACTGAAAGCAGACACATAAGGAGCAGAAAAGCAGTCGCCTTTCTGCTCCTTGAAAAGCTGAAATCAGGCTACTCAAGGATTTTCGCTACAACCCCTGAACCAATAGTTCGCCCCCCTTCACGGATCGCAAAGCGCATTCCCTTTTCAACCGCAATCGGGTTGATTAGCTCTACCGTCATCTTGATGCGATCGCCAGGCATTACCATCTCGGCTACACTGCCATCATCTGCAGTAAATGCACTGATGGTACCAGTTACATCCGTCGTCCGAACATAAAATTGGGGCCGGTAACCAGAGAAGAAAGGCGTATGACGCCCACCTTCATCTTTTTTGAGGACATAAACTTCAGATTCGAATTTCGTATGGGGGGTGATTGAACCCGGTTTGGCAATCACCATACCACGCTCGACATCGTCCTTGGCAATCCCTCGCAACAGTACGCCAACATTGTCACCCGCCATCCCTTCATCCAGGATTTTCTGGAACATTTCGACCCCTGTCACTGTGGTGCTTCGCGTATCGCGAATACCAACCAATTCAACGGTTTCACCAACTTTAATCTTGCCACGCTCAATCCGACCGGTCGCAACTGTACCTCGACCAGTAATTGAGAAGACATCTTCCACTGCCATCAAGAAGGGTTTATCAACATCCCGCTCTGGGGTGGGAATATAACTATCGACTTCATCCATCAGCTTGAGGATTTTGTCCACCCACTCATCATCTCCCTTGGCAGTCTCGGGAGCCGCAGTCAACTTTTCCACGGCCTGCAAAGCAGAACCGATGACAATGGGAATGTTCTCACCATCAAAATCATATTCGCTCAACAGCTCCCTGACTTCCAGTTCCACCAGTTCCACCAGTTCTTCATCGTCTACCTGATCTTCCTTGTTCAGGAAAACAACCATGTTAGGAACCCCAACCTGTCGGGCCAGGAGAATGTGTTCTTTCGTTTGCGGCATCGGACCATCTGCAGCCGAAACGACCAGAATGGCACCATCCATCTGAGCCGCTCCCGTGATCATGTTCTTCACATAGTCAGCATGACCCGGACAGTCCACATGAGCATAGTGCCGATTGTCAGTTTCATATTCAACATGAGCGGTGTTGATGGTAATCCCCCGAGCCTTCTCTTCCGGAGCGGCATCAATGTCCTCGTAGCTCCTGACCTTTGCCTTTCCTTGCGCTGCCAGGGACATGGTAATAGCAGCAGTCAGAGTGGTTTTGCCATGATCAACGTGGCCAATTGTGCCGATGTTGACGTGGGGTTTGTTTCGTTCAAACTTTGCGCGTGCCATGAATTATCTTTTCCTCTTCCTGATTATGCGTTCCCTTTGCTTTTAGCAACAATCGTTTCAGCCACATTGCGAGGCACCTCATCGTAGTGGCCAAACTCCATTGAGAAGATCCCCCGACCCTGGGTTTTAGACCGGATATCGGTGGCGTAGCCAAACATGGTTGCCAGAGGGACTTTAGCACCCACCTTAGCAACACCTTCTTCAGAACCCATGCCCTCAATCTGACCTCTGCGGGAATTCAGATCTCCCATCACATCGCCGAGGAAATCTTCGGGGACTTCAACATCGACTTTCATGATTGGTTCCAAAAGAACAGGAGCAGCTTTGAGGACAGCATTCTTCATCGCCATTGAACCGGCAATCTTAAAGGCCATTTCTGAGGAGTCTACATCGTGATAAGACCCGTCGACGAGGGTTACCTTGAGATCGATCACTGGATATCCTGCCAGGATACCGGATTCGCAAGCTTCTCTCATCCCCTGTTCAGCTGCAGGAATGTATTCTTTGGGAATAGCACCACCAACAATCTTGGAGACGAATTCGAAGCCGCTACCTGTTTCGGCTGGCTCCAGTTCAATTTCAACATGACCGTACTGGCCTTTACCGCCGCTCTGACGAATAAATTTGCCTTCAGCAGTGACTGCCTTGCGAATCGTTTCTCGATAAGCAACCTGAGGTGCACCAATATTAGCTTCTACTTTGAATTCCCTCAGCATCCGATCTACAAGGATCTCCAGATGGAGTTCGCCCATTCCTGCAATCACAGTTTGATTAGTCTCAGAATCTGCACTGACACGGAAAGTTGGATCTTCCTCGGACAAAGATTGGAGGGCTTTGGACAACTTCTCCATATCTTGCTTGGTTTTCGGTTCAACTGCGACTGATATTACAGGCTCGGGAATGAAGAGAGACTCCAGAACGATGGGAGATGCTTCGTCACAAATCGTGTCGCCAGTAAATGTTCCTTTCAAACCAATGGCGGCTCCCAGGCCTCCAGCCCGAATTTCATCCACTTCAATGCGATCGTTAGCCTTTAAAACGATCAAGCGGGAAATCCGTTCTTTCTGGTCCTTCGTTGAATTCAGGACATAGCTTCCCTTTTTCAGAATCCCTGAGTATACTCGCAGAAATGTCAAGCGACCGTAGGGATCGGCTGCGATTTTGAAGGCTAGGGCAGAGAGCGGTTCTTCATCGCTGGCCTGACGGGCTTCGGTGCTGCCATCTGGAAGGATCCCCTGGATCGCAGGGACTTCAGTGGGGGCGGGCAGGTAATCGACTACTGCATCCAGAAGCATCTGAACACCCCGATTTTTGAAGGCAGAACCGCAAAGAACCGGAATAATGGTACCTGCGACCGTGCCTTTGCGCAATGCAGTTCGAATTTCTTCTTCAGTCAGCTCTTCTCCTTCGAGATACTTTTCGGTGAGAACATCATCAGTCTCAGCAACTGCTTCAATCAACTTGGCACGATATTCTTCTACCAGCTCTTGCACTTCTTCAGGAATCTCGACATCTTCAATGTCAGTACCCAGATCGTTGGTGTAAAGCTTGGCGCGCATTCTCACAAGATCGACAATGCCATGGAAGTTAGCTTCACTGCCAATGGGAACCTGGATTGCGACGGCGTTGGTGCGCATGCGATCGCGAATCTGGTCATATACCTTAAAAAAATCTGCCCCAGTTCGATCCATCTTATTGACGAATACCATGCGAGGGACTTCATAGCGATCGGCCTGACGCCAGACTGTTTCTGACTGGGGCTGAACGCCACCCACAGAGCAAAACACAGCAATGACACCATCCAGAACGCGCATCGAGCGTTCTACCTCAATTGTGAAATCGACGTGACCAGGAGTATCAATAATATTGATCTGGTGCTCTCTCCAAGAGGTACTAATCGCTGCAGCGGTGATGGTAATTCCCCGCTCCCGCTCCTGCGCCATCCAATCGGTGACAGCAGTTCCTTCATGGACTTCACCCAATTTGTGAACCACACCGGAGTAAAACAAGATTCGTTCTGTTGTTGTTGTTTTGCCCGCATCAATGTGGGCTGCAATGCCGATATTGCGAATCCTTGCGAGCGGGGTCGTACGTGCCACAGCTACCTCCTTCATGCCTGCTGTAAGGCCTAGTGTTTTTTACTCTCTGTTAAGATTCTATACTCTTCTGTTACATCTTGTGTCCCAGAAGCGCCTCTTTCAGAAATCAGGTTAGAGATTAGCAATACTCGATCGATAAAAGAGTAAATGGTGCAAAGGAATCTAGTAACGGTAATGGGCAAAGGCCTTGTTGGCTTCTGCCATCCGATGAGTTTCTTCCCGTTTCCTAATCGCACTACCTGTCTCATTGGCAGCATCCATCAGTTCATTCGCCAGCTTGTTTACCATTGTGCGGCCCGAACGCTGCCGAGCGAACTGGATTAACCAACGAAGCGCCAGAGCGGTTCCTCGATCCGAACGAACTTCCATTGGCACCTGATAGGTTGCCCCTCCGACCCGACGCGCTTTAACTTCTACTAGAGGTGTTACATTGCGTACGGCCTTTTCAAAGGTTTCCAGGGGATCTGAACCAGTTCGCTCTTCAATTGTTTTAAAAGCATCGTAGACAATCCGACTGGCAAGAGACTTTTTGCCACTCTTCATAATGCGCCGCACCATCATAGTTACAAGACGACTATTGTAAACAGGATCGGACGGAATAGGACGCTTTTGGATAACAGTACGACGAGACATAGGAGACCTTTGAAAACGTGTCAGAATTTGTAAGGTTAAGAACTAAACCGATTGTCGAGAAGAGAATTCTTTCAAAAGAACGATCCAGGCTTTTGCAATGCATCTAGCCAACTGGTATCCGGAGTCTCCTGGTTTGGAAACTGTTTGATTTTGAACTCTGGGAAGGCTTGAACATACCTGAACCACGAAAGCAGCAAAGCTATATAGTTGTGGGGCTTTTCATTATTAAAAATATGCCCTGGGGAGAGAAGCAATAGAAACCCTATATCAGCATAGCTGAGACTGCAGCCTGCTGTGGCTATACCCCAGGAACTGAAGCTTCTCATATCGACACATAGCTGCTCAAGCTTAGTATGATTAACACTTTCTAGGCTAATCTGTCAAGCCAGAACATAAAACCGAACAGAGCAGCAGAGTTTTTCTTTAGGGCCGTTATTTCAGCTTGGACTGCTCTTTGTCAACACTAAAACCCTCGGTTTGTGTTTGTTCAGCAGGAGGAGTTTGCAACCGAAACTACTTAGGCCGTTTTGCTCCATATTTAGAGCGGCCTTGACGACGGTCTTTTACTCCTGCAGTATCGAGCGTCCCTCGAATAATGTGGTATCTGACGCCTGGCAAATCTTTTACCCGCCCCCCCCGTATCATAACGACCGAGTGCTCTTGCAAGTTGTGACCAATCCCTGGGATATAGGCTGTAACTTCAAACCCAGAAGTAAGGCGAACCCTCGCAACTTTTCGGAGGGCAGAATTGGGTTTTTTGGGAGTTGTTGTGTAGACTCTGGTACACACACCCCGACGTTGGGGACAATTTTTGAGCGCAGGGGATTTGGTTTTCTTGAGGATTTTCTGACGCTCGTCGCGGATGAGTTGTTGGATAGTGGGCATAGGTTACAGGGCGTAATACCTCTTAATTCGTAGACTTTCACAGACTTTCCATTATATCTATTCTGTGGGGCATCTGTCAAACACAGCATGTTTTGCATTCAACTGCAAAAGTAGTCCTCTAAATGGTTATATATTTTTGATATTAATTCAAAAATCAAAATCCAAAAGTTTTATAAACTTTGTATTCACTGAACTGTTGTCATCCTCAGTAATTTGCTGGGATGCATTTTGTCAGATAGCAGGGATCTTGCGCTAGAGAAACCAGGCAGATTTGACATCAGGGCAGTTCTCATAGAATTAGGGTTTTTGAGCGTGCGGACTTCAGTTTTGTGCCAAAATATACTGAATTGTTTATCGTTGACCGACACAACGTATTGTCCCAGATTAACGTCGTTCCCCAGTATCAAGCATGACTCCCAATGCGATCGCAATCCTGCGATCGAGGGCGCGTTGCGGATCGGCGCTCATATCGAGCACGTAGCGATCGAAAAGGGTAAACTTGCGGTTGAACTCCCCAATCACGTTATCGCTATTGCCTTGAACAATAATGAAGTTGGTTCGTAGAATTCCATAGAAATTCCCCAGAAGACGTCGCAATATCGACAATATGATTGAATCTTCTTTAGCAATGCAAATTAAGGAGCCATCAGGCGCATAGCAATGCCAGTGTTTGCGGATGAAATCATAGAGGTAATTTTTGCTGAATGTTGCCAATTCGCCAGTCATGTCTTTCACCACAAATGTTGCTCTCAGGATCTCAACTTTCTTGGCTTGAAATACTTTTAGCAATGGCTCTTGCTTGCTGCGATCGCGATAAATCGTCACATGTCGCTTTTTATAGAGCAGAACAGTTACCACAAAAGTGACGGCAGAAAACGCCATAAATCCCAGCAGAACGAGCAATGGGACTAGCGGCTCAGATGCGATCGCACTCAGGCCAAAAAACAAACTGCCCGCCAAAATCCCCGCAATGAGACCTGTGAAGGTAGCCCCTAAATTTCGGATAAAATGAGCAGGCCGTTCAATATAGAGAATCGGATTACCCTCTTCATCACAAACATCATACTTCTCAGAAATAGTCAGGATTTTTTGACGCAGAAGAAACTTGTCCCGGTTAAAGACGGGATGGAGCGAGGGCGACCGAAGGGATTGCCGTTTGCCAACCAGATTTTCACCCAGCGCCAGCTCGGAACTGTTGTTCTCAGATCGATTTCCCTGTGGCTGGCCCACCTGGAGTGGGGCACCGCATTGGGGACATTTCAGTACCTTGCCTGCCAACTCATCCTTTAGCTTATACAGCTTTCCACAATCACAGGTCACGGGAATAGGCATTATCCAACTCTCCTTGTCATCATCAAAGCTCCGTCAAGCAATTTACCCTTGAGCTGTCAGCAATGCATAGCACATGGCATTGGGATGCTCACTGTAAATCAGTTCTTTGTAAAGTGAATTAATCTGAGATCCTGACATAAACTGCGATCGCAACTGACATAGGAAGCAGAATGTAACAGTTGGCAGTAAGCTGGTTTACGGCGTTCCTAGCGATCCACTATGGCAACAATCAACAACAACTATCTCAAACTCAAAGCAGGGTACCTATTTCCTGAAATTGCCCGACGAGTCAACGCCTTTGCAGAAGCAAACCCTGGCGCAAAGTTAATCAAGTTAGGTATTGGTGATGTCACTGAACCTTTGCCAGAAGCCTGCCGTGACGCAATGATTCAGGCAGTTCGCGAGATGGGAAATCGCGCCACCTTCAAGGGCTACGGTCCTGAACAAGGCTATGCTTGGTTGCGAGAAAAAATCTCGACTGTCAACTTCCAGGCCCGGGGTTGCCAGATAGACCCAGATGAAATCTTCATCTCCGATGGCTCCAAATGCGACACAGGCAACATCCTCGACATCTTCGGCAGCAACAACACCATTGCAGTAACCGATCCAGTTTATCCAGTCTACGTAGACACCAATGTTATGGCAGGCCACACGGGGCCAGTGACTGCCACAGGTGAATACGAAGGTCTAGTCTATTTACCTATTACAGCAGAGAATCAATTCACTGCCGCGATCCCCTCTCAAAAAGTCGACTTAATTTACCTCTGCTTCCCCAACAATCCCACCGGCGCAACCACCAGCAAAGAAAACCTCGCATCCTGGGTAAACTACGCCCGATCCAACAACTCCATCATCTTCTTCGATGCTGCCTACGAAGCATTTATAACCGATCCTGATATTCCCCACTCCATCTATGAAATTGAGGGATCCCGGGAATGTGCCATCGAATTCCGCTCCTTCTCAAAAAATGCAGGCTTTACAGGGACTCGCTGTGCTTTGACAATCGTCCCGAAAAACCTGACAGCGAAAGCAGCCGATGGTTCAGATATAGAACTCTGGAAATTGTGGAATCGCCGACAATCCACCAAGTTCAATGGTGTCTCCTACATTGTTCAACGAGGGGCAGAAGCTGTCTATTCAGACTCAGGGCAAACCCAAGTCAAAACCCTTGTCAATTTCTATCTAGAAAACGCAAAAATCATTCGTCAGCAGCTGATGGCAGCCGGATTAACAGTTTATGGTGGTATCAATGCTCCCTATGTCTGGGTCAAAACCCCCGATCAGTTGACCAGCTGGGATTTCTTCGATCGGTTGTTGACAACTGCCCACGTTGTGGGAACACCCGGCTCTGGATTTGGCGCAGCCGGTGAAGGATACTTCCGCATTTCAGCATTTAATAGTCGAGAAAATGTCGAAGAAGCTATGCAACGGATTGCGGAAAAATTAAAAGTATAGGTCGACCCTGTCCATTTTGAAACTCAATGCCCGCTAGCCAGCGGTATCAGTTAGCGGGCATTCCCGACATGGGATTTTAATTCTGGCCAACAAAAAATCGGCAAAAAGTAAAATTGCTCTCCCCTTCCCCAGTTTCATTCATGGTGCTGCCATAGATGATTACTGCCTTACACAATTAAACGCTCTAAAGAAGAAATATCAGGAATACAAAGGATTTCGCTATCGCGTTTGATCAATCCCTTTTTCTCTAGCTTTGTCAGCACCCGTGTCACAGTTTCCCGTGCCAAACCGCTGAGGCTGCTGATTTCTCGATGAGGTAAATTTGGAATCTCAGTCCCCTTCTGACTTTGCTTTCCTTGGCCTTCTGCCAGAAACAATAAAGTGTCTGCCACCCGTGACATGCTATCCGATTCCCGCAAGCGTAACCGGCGATTAACCTGCCGCAAGCGCTTTGCCATCAGCTGGGCCAAACGAACCCCTGCCATTGGCTCTGTATGAATCAACTGAACAAAATCTTGAGCAGGCATATTGCCAATTACAGTCGGGGCCAAGGTGATCACATCTGTCGATCGGGGCACCTCATCCAGCGAAGCCATTTCACCAAAGACTTCGCCAGTCCCTAAGATGTTAAGGGTTACCTCTTTGCCATCTAGGTTATAAGTGCGAATCTTCACCCAACCATCCAGAATAAAGTAGACAGAACTCCCCCAATCATTCTCAAGCAAAATGACTTGATTGGCTGGATGGTTACGCGTGACAACATGAACAACAGCTTTTTCCAAAGCAGCTTCCGGTAATCCCTGAAAAAAAGGGGCGGAGCGAATCAATATATCAAGATTAACGTGGTGGGTCTCGCGGTTGCTGTGTCGGTCTTCCATGAGGCCATCATGTATAAACACTGCGATTACAGAAACTAGAAAGCCCTGCTAATTCCGGGCCAACTAGAAAAATTTTGCTAGAAACATCCAACTCACGTAAGTTTATTAGGTGGCACTAGCATTGACAAATGACAATATAACAATACCTTGCAAACGGAAGACTCTAAGAAATCTATGATTCAAATGCCCAGACATAGCACATAACACTTGCAACAGCTATAGTAGCGCTATAGTGTAACGAACGAGTTACTCTGCCACAACCGAATCTACTCATCTGTAAAATCGATCGATAACACTCAATAACAATAGATTAGAGGTCTCGAAAGCTCCAGTTAGATGCTCCCACATCCTATTACAACCCAATACAGAATGCTAATTCATGAGATAGAAGAACTCCTATCTAAGGCTTTAGACTTGAGACCTTCATCTTATCCTATGAATTTTCACTGTTCCTAGCATACACTTTGTGCAGCAAGACATCATCCGTCTTGCAATCCTCTTGGATTACCATTGTTGTACTTTACGTACCGAAGTTGTCAGGGGGTTTGCTCGTTAATTTAGGTCAATATCAGTGGTACGGGGAAGGTCAGGCATATTGGAAATGCTTGGAACTCAATTGGAGTCTTTTGCTTGGAGAATCTAACATTATATATATTGGAATAGCATTGGGGACAGCTATATAGTTCTCTTCCCCCCTACCTGCGAAGTTCTCAATCTGAAGGGTTCCATCGTGACTGCGCACAAGGATCAAATTCAAGCGTTGATTGCCGAAATTGACAGGGTGCTTCTCAAACCCAGTCCTCGTTTGTCTTGGGCTACAACTGAAGATGTAGAGCGACAGCGGCAGGTTGTAGAACGAGTTCGCAGCTACCTCGGCACTCTTCATCAACGGATTGCTCTGGAAACACACGAAGAAAAGGTCGGCATAGAGGAAAATCTGTCTCTGCTAGATGAAGCATCTACCTTCGCAAGTGCTCCTCAAGCCCATGCAAAGATTCATCCTCCTGATGAGGCTAGCCAACAGCAAGCGGCCCGAGAAATTTTCCAGGCGATCGAGAGTGAAGTTGACTCGCTCCGCATCAATTTAATCCAATCCTTGCATACAGATTTGGAAGCGTTATATCAGCGACGAGATAGTTTAGTTGAGGAAATCAAACAGCTAGAAGTCAAATACCAGAAATATTCTGAGAGCCAGAAGCCAACAAATCAACAACAGATAATCGATAATTTTTTGCAAGGACTGATGGAGCAGCTGCAGGAAAGTTTAGGCGAGCAACTCGCTCGTTCGCTTTCCAGTTTTGAAACTCAACTGTTGAATGCAGAAGCAGACTCAAATCCGATAGTTGGAGAGCTATCTTCGCCACTGCTCCACCCCAAAGAACGGTTAGAGCAACTACGAATGTTGCAAAACCAGTCCGATCGCTTGTTAATGAATCTTGATGCTAATGCGGGGGTGATGTTCGAGACTCTCCAGAGAAATATCCAGGGTTACCAGGACTCCCTGGCCAGAGGATTGGAGAAGATGCATAATCTGGGACAACAAGGTGAGGTTATGTTTACAGCCTTGGTGAATCATCTGGCTCAACAGCTAGGGATTGAGGCTTCTTCTTACGTACAGGCCTCTCTCAATTTTCCTGAAATAGCTTCCTCTACCGGTGCCGATGCTGCTCCAGCTGCGATGGGTAGTCCTTTACCTAATCAGTTGTCATTTGGCAAATCAATCTCCAAGTTTGAAGCAGCGGAACGTGCTGATGGACAGTCTTTGCCTTCTCCACCCAAGGAGGCATTGGATCCTGGTCAGTCTACAGAAGATAATTTGGCTTCTCTGGATCTGCCATACCCTGGGACAGAGCTAACCCCTCCTCCTTCGGAATTAGGAGAACAGACAGTGCCTTTGCAAAGGTTGTCTGATCTCAAAGAGGATAGGGAACAGTCGGGTTTGAATCTGGAAGATTTGGCGTTGGCTGATCTTAACGATCTTGAGGCTGATTTGGCTGGCGACTTTGAGATGGAAACACTTCCAGATCTGGATATTGACGATCTTTTCTTGCAATCCTTACATCCTTCTACCATTGCTTCCGGTCAAAAAGAGGCTGGGATGGAAGCTGTTTTGCAATTGCCGGAGATGGCAATATCTGATGGGGATGGGGATATGGAAACCCACTTGCCACTGAATTCAAGCGATGAGATGGAAACCATTTTGCAGTTGCCAGAGGTGGAGATCTCGGAACCAGAGGCAGATGATCAGATGGAAACCATTTTGCAGTTGCCAGAGGTGGAGATCTCGGAACCAGAGGCAGATGATCAGATGGAAACCATTTTGCAGTTGCCAGAGGTGGAGATCTCGGAACTGGAAGCAGATGATGGCATGCAAACTATTTTGCAATTGGATACCGATGATGAGATGGCAACCATCTTACAATTGCCAGAGGTGATAGGGACCCCAATCCCTGCGGCTGATGAGGTACCAACGATGTTGCAGTTGCCAGAGGTGGAGATCTCGGAACTGGAAGCAGATGATGATGGCATGCAAACTATTTTGCAATTGGATACCGATGACGAGATGGCAACCATCTTGCAATTGCCAGAGGTGATAGGGACCCCAATCCCTGCGGCTGATGAGATGCCAACGATGTTGCAATTGCCAGAGGTGCAGGTCTCTGAGCTGGAAGCAGATGATGGGATGCAGACTATCTTGCAGTTGGATACTGATGATGAGATGGCAACCATCTTGCAATTACCTGATGTGGTAGAGGCTGTAACTCCTGCGGCTGATGAGATGGCAACCATCTTGCAATTGCCAGAGGTGCAGGTCTCTGAGCTGGAAGCAGACGATGGAATGCAAACTATCCTGCAGGGTGTCAATGATGGTGAAGACTCTGTTGAAGACGCTGAGATTGAAACAGAGTCGTCTGAATTGGGAGGGATGGAAGTTCTTGATGAATCTACAATTGAAATCAGTGGCATCCATGAAGAAATAGATGATTTCTATGAAGTTTTATTTGGCGACGATTCACAAGCTTCTCTCATCTCTGATGAAGTTATTGAAGACAAAGAGGAGCCGTCCGAGTTGTTTTACCTTGATGATTCGTTGGCTGAGCGATCTTCTGTAATGGATGATGCGTTAAGGCAAACTGACGTTTCCCATGGACCTGAAGATATCGATGAAATTGTTGAACCATCAATCGATGAGTCTCTTGCTTCTGTTAACAGTTATGAGATATCTCAGCAATCAGAGATTTCTTCTGATCTGGATGTTCGATTGCAAGGTTTGTCAGACGATCGACAGACAACTACGGAGCCAGTAGCTGATTTGTATGCGCCTTTAGTTGAAGAGACCTTATTCTCATCAGAATTAGAAGAGCCTGTTTCACAGCAAGATGATTTGCTATTCCAGCCAGGATCTCCGGCTGAATCAGTTGCCCAAACGTTAGAAGATTTTTTATTTGCTGAGGTTGCTGAAGCTCCAGTTTTGGAGGTCGCGGATCCTGTTGGGGAGGATTTGGTTTGGTCGGATGATGATGTTGGTGAAGCAATATCTTCTGAAACAATGTTGTATTCGTTACCAGAAGAGAATCTTATAGGGGAGAAAAGGGATGAGGATGAGCTGTTGCTCATGGAAGAAACTTTGTCTTCTACGTTAGCTGAGAATGAGGTTTTGCAGGACTTACCGATTTCAGAAGTCAATGAGCAGGTTTTGCAGGATCTACCCATTTCAGAAGTGGATGAGACGAATGCAGAGATTGTTTTGACTTTGACTGACTTGTTGGATGAACCGGAGCTTGTTGAGACGGAATCAGAAGATAGGTCTCAGCCTCTTCCTCTGCCAGAAGTGGCTCCCTCAAGACCTGTGCAGGTGCAGAATTTAGAGTCTTCGGAAGATGTGGCTGTGCCAACGGAACTTTCAGAGGGAGACTTGGAAGGGGTGGCTGTGTCGACAGAGCTTTCAGAGGGAGAATTGGAGGTACATCCAGAAGATACGAATATTTTGGAAGAGGCTTTGACCCTCCCGGAAGAAAGTTATATTTCAGCGTCTCCGGAGGAAAATTTGTTGGCAACTGATGAGGACTTGATGCAGAAGCCAGATGTAAAGCTGCGGTTGAATAAAAATACTCTACGGCAATTGCATGAAGATCTTTATAGCCTAGAAGGGCTTGAGGATATGGATTTCCAAGATCAAGAAGATTTTGGAAATCTCGATCTGCTGGTGTCTGGAGAAAGGACGGAGGAGTTGTCTCAGGTTGAGGCGGCTGCAGATCCTTTCAGGCTGGAAAGAGAGGGGGAGGAATTTAAAGTTGATGATTCGGAGGCTGCGATCGCATCATCAGAGACAGCCGACGAGTCTGATGTTTCCCTGCCCGTTGACAATGAATTGTCCGAGCTGCACGAATCTGTGTTTGTCATGGAAGACCTTGAGGTCGATCGGTCTCTTACTGATGAAATTGATGCTTTATCTGGTGTCGTTGCTGAACAAGATTCAGACTTCTCTGAGCTTGAAGCCTTAATTTCGGATAGCGAGCCAGACGAAAAAAAAAAAGAATTGACGATACAGGCACAGCATCAAGCTTCTGAGATTGTTTTACCTGAATTTGAGTCGTTAGCGAACGATTCAGGATTAGAAGAATCAGAGGAAGCTGAGCAGATAATCCAGTTAGGTGGCGATCTGGTTTCTGCCGATATTGATGTTGTTCGCAGTGATACGCTGCACAATTTCCGCGAGCTGCCTGGATCGCTGCCATCAACCAGAGCACCCCGGTTACCCATTGACTTTTTGGAAGATAGGGAGTATTGGGATTGGTATTTAGGGGTCGATCTAGGGACTACAGGCATGTCTGCTGTACTTTTAAATCGTTCGACTGGAAAACTCTATCCTATCTACTGGGTCGTTGGACAATCAATAAACGCACTTGTCGATCGCTCTACGTCTGCGCGGTCTTTTAGATTGCCGGCAGTTGCATTTTTGTCGCAAAATTGGTCATCTCAACATCAATTGCTAGAAACTTCAGTTGTGGTGGGGCCATTGGCTTTTGCGTTGTCAGGAGGGAATGCTGCTGCCAGGACGACAATAGCGAGTGCCTCAGATGATGGAGGTGATAGAGAAGCAGCAGATGGAGAAGTAGCAGATGCAGCAGCAACTCAAAATAGGCTTGAGCGTTTGGAGACCCAGGAACTGGAGGAGAAAACTGCGGGGGTGGTGTTGCAAGGTCTGAAGCTGAATCTTAAAGTTTGTCTGCCGTTTAGAACGACGGGTCAGCCAACCGATCTGAACTCAATGGGGGGTTGGGAGCCTGTGTTAGAGCGATCGCAAAGACCTGTGTATTGGGATCGTCAAGCAGTACAGACGCTGCTATCGACCTTGCGTTCAGAGGAAGCAGGGGATAGAATACCTGACTCAGCTTTGATGTGTGGGGCGTCTGGTTTAGACTCTGAAGCATTTAACGCAGCACTGACGCAATTGGGGGGAGTGATTTTAAATTGTCCAATTGACTGTGCTGAAACTTATAGTTTCAATCTACGAGAGGCTGTTTTGGGGGCGGGGTTAGTCAGGCGACCTGAGCAAGTCTTTTTTGTGGAGGATGCGATCGCGACTTTACTGGCAGATTTGCAACGATCGGGAGGCCAGCTAGATTCGGAATCAGTGCAGGCTGAGCCCAGGTTTCCTCAGAGGGGAGATGATGACGCGTTAGAGGAGAAGCAACAGGATCGATCTGAATCGCAAATTGCCCATCAATCTTTTTATCGCTTACCTGCTGAGCGGCAAGGAGGGACATTAGCGATTAATTCTGGGGCATCTATCACAGAACTAGCCCTGGTTGAACTGCCTGCAAATCTTCACGATCTCGTTGCCAGCGACTTTCACTTGCGCAGTTTTCCGTATGCAGGTAATGGGATCGATCAAGATATTATTTGCCAGTTGCTCTGTCCGCAATGGACTCGACGACAACGTCCGCTAGATACGACAGCTTCTTTGTTACCACAATTTCTGTCTTCTCGCTGGACGTTAGACGACCTTCCCTCTGCTGACGATCCAGTCTGGTCTAGCCTGGGGTTGGAAGAGCTAGATTTGCCCTTTCCAGGTGAACCCGATCTGGCGATCCGCGATCGTTTGCAGCATCGCCTTGAACGATCTGCCTTGGGTCAGATGTTGTTGGAATCGGCAAGAGCGTTGAAACTGATTTTGCAGCAACAGGATAGTTTTACGCTGGAGTTGGGTAGTCAGCAGTGGGTTTTGCTAAGACGAGAATTGGAAAGTCAGATATTTGTGCCTTTTATTCAACAACTTAATCGTCAGCTCAACGCGCTCCTGACCGAGCAAGGGATGCCGGTTCAGGCGATTAGCCAGGTGATTTGTACGGGGGGAACGGCTTCCCTGCCTGCGATCGCACGTTGGTTACGACAAAAGTTGCCAAACGCGACCATCGTCCAAGATTTTTATCAACAAAGTTCCGTTCCTGCTTGCAGCCGGGTTGCTTACGGTTTGGCAACTTTGCCGCTCTGCCCGCAAGTCTTAGATCTGCCCCGCCAACAATACAGCGACTATTTTCTCCTATTAGAACTGCTGCGCGTTCTTCCCGATCAGGCAACGCCTGATCGGGAAATTATGCAGTTGTTAGAGCGTCGGGGAATTAATACGAGCAGCTGCCAACCTCGTATTCTTGCCTTGCTGGCAGGCGAGCTGCCAGCCGGTCTGGTTCCGCCAGAAACCTATGCGAGCTTGATGACAGAGGCATCAAGACAAAATCCTATTTTCCAGGAGTTGACCGCAGCACCCCTTTTCTACGCAGAAGCTGAGGGAGTCTATCGCCCCAATCCAGAGCAATGCGACCGGCTGTTGCAACATCTGAGTACTGTCTTAACTGAAACTTACCAAACTTTTCAGGAACCCTATATTGTCAGCTTAGGATTTCCAGTTAGTTAGTTCATTGTTTATCGTTCATTGTTTGTTGTTTATTGTTCATTGTTTGTTGTTCATTGTTCATTGCTGACTGCCGTTCCCCGTTCCCCATTCCCTGTTCCCCCCAATGAACCATGAACCCTCAACCATGAACACTTCCCTTATGAACCTCCCCACCTGGATTACGGTTTCTCGTTTGCTGGGGGTGCCGTTGTTGCTCTACAGTTTGCATCACCCGACATTGGTCATGCGCTGGCTGGCGCTGGCTATTTTTTTGCTGGCAGCGGGAACGGATTGGTTGGATGGTTATCTGGCGCGGAAGCTGAACCAGGTGACCGATCTGGGTAAGTTTTTGGATCCTCTGGTGGATAAGTTGCTGGTCTTAGCGCCGTTACTGGCTCTGGTTGAGCTGGGTCAGGTGCCGGCCTGGGGCGTGTTTCTGATCCTGGCACGGGAACTGACGGTGGCGGGGTGGCGGGTCAATCAGACTGCGATCGCAGGGGCCAATCTCTGGGGCAAAGCCAAGACGGTGCTGCAGATCGTTGCGATCGCGCTCCTCATTGCCCCCCTCCCCCCCAGCTGGGAACTGCCCGCCCTCATTACCTTCTGGCTCGCCGTCGCCTTAACCCTGCTCTCCGGTGCAATTTACTTTTGGCCCCACAAAACAGCGCATTCCTCGCAAGATGCAATCAATAAAAATCGATAAAATTGGCAGAGCGTTTGTCTAGTAAGGCTTCCCCCAATCCAAAATCGGCAATCTAAAATCCAAAATGGTATGACCTCGCAAATTGGGAGCATGAGCAAGTTCTCAGCAATGACTGTATTCCAGCATCCTGGCTGGATTAGTATTAGATAGAGAAAGAGCAGCAAACATGGGCAAATCTATCATTTTGCATGACTTACGATGAAAGCGAAGTCTAATACCAATTTGACCTGGAGATGCAATTGATGAAATTGGCAGAATGCTTGCCCGACAAGGCTTTCTTCAATCCAAAATTGGCAATCTAAAATCCAAAATGGTATAAGAGGTAGCGGCATGACTGCAATATCCCAGGAACAAACCGCGATTGTTCAGACAGAACGAGGACTCACCATTGCGGGTACGCGAATTACCCTCTATGACATCATGGACTACCTTGAATCAGGTTGGTCGCCAAAACTGATTCGAGATTGGCTGCCGCTTGCTCAGGAACAACTGGATGCTGCTCTTGCTTATATAGACGCGAACCGCAATGCGGTAGAAGCTGAGTATCAAACAGTTCTACAAACTGCCCAAGAGATTCAAGACTATTGGGCAGAAAAGAATCGCCAGCGGCTCGCGGCAATTGCCACCCTGCCGCCAAAACCTGGGCAGGAGGAAATTCACGCCAAACTCCAAGCCTGGAAAGCAAAACTTGGGTTAACTCCATGATGATTCTGGTCGATCATCATCTGGATGGTTATATCGTTTTATTGCAAGGAGCGTTGGCAAATGGGGGATGGCTCGATCTACTGCCTATCCGTTTTGTATCGATTGAAGCTGTTGGCTTAGCGATTGATAGCAGCGATCGGGTCGTTTGGCGATTCGCGCAGCAGAATCAAATGATGCTGTTAACGGCAAATCGTCGGATGAAAGGTGAAGACTCTCTGGAGCAGACGATTCGCGAGGAAAATACCCTGACATCGTTTCCGGTTATCACCATTGGTAATGTGAATCGGCTGAGCAATCGAGCCTATCGAGAACAATGCGCCGCCCGCCTTGTGGAGATTCTCATCTACCCTGAAAGCAGCATGGGCGTGGGTCGGATCTTTATTCCCTGAGTTTGTCTGCGAGCAGAACCTGATACCCATTTGACTTGAAGATGCAACGGATGAAATTGGCAGACTGACTGCCCAAATGGGACACTTGCCCAGTCAGGCTCTCTTCAAGCCAAAATCGGCAATCTAAAATCCAAAATGGTATCGCGCTGGCCGGGTAATGGCAAAATGAGAGAGTAAGCCAACACTGATTCGCGACCATTATGGTTCAAACCATTGCTATCTCTGAGAAAACAAACCTGAAGTATTTGCGCGATCGCTTCAACCTACAACGGGCTAGCAAGCCTGATTTTTTCCCAGAGTGGCAGAGCGAGCGACCAGTCTTGACGGCTACAGACAATCAGGCATTGACTCGCGTCCAGAATCGCTACTTTCACCAGCTTGACGAAGGCATGATGCTAGAAAATGGTGTCAAAATGATGATTGTCTCTCCGCTTCTGGACCTTGCAGGCTTCTACGATCCGCCCTTTCGCTCGCGTTTTGAGCCTCCCGTAGAAATTGCGGTTGATACAGGTGAAGACGTGCTCAACGGTCGTATCGATGCCCTGATTGTGCAAAATCAGATATGGGTCTGGGTTTTAGAAGCAAAACGCACCACGTTTTCTTTATCCTTAGGAATTCCGCAAGCATTGGCCTATATGCTGGCAAATCCAGAACGAACGCAACCGACTTACAGCTTACTTTGCAGTGGAGAAAGCTTTATATTTCTGAAGCTACAGTCGCATCCGACTGCTCTCTATGGGCTATCGAAGCATTTCAATATCTTAAATGATGGCGATCTCGCAACAGTGCTGCAAATCTTGAGGCAGATCGGTCAACTCGCGCTGCCTTGAACGCTGACGGCTACGAGCAGAAACGGATGCCCATTTGACTTGGAAATGCAATCGATAAAATTGGCAGAGCGTTTGTCTAGTCAGGCTTCCCCCAATCCAAAATCGGCAATCTAAAATCCAAAATGGTATGAACCCTGGGGGGTGTTGCATTCGGATGCAGTCCCCTGTACCATCGCTCAGATGCGGGCCGAATGCGACGCCCCTACCTCGGGTAATACATCTGAGTCGCAAACGACAACCAATTCATAGGCGACGAATAGCAGATTCTCGTTCCCAAGCAAAGCATGGGAACGGCGTTTCGGAGGCGACCGCCTCCCGTTCTCATGGATTGACGAGGCTCTGAACATTCCCATTCTTCTACGAGGCTGGAGCCTCTGAGAGAGTGTCCCCAGGCAGAGCCTGGGAACAAGGGAAATTCTCCTATGTTTCTGTCCTCTTGTGGGGAATTGGTAATGAAGCTTTCAGTGTGGCAACAACTAGCGTAATAGATCGCAGCCAGAGTTTCCGTCCCCTTGCGGGGAATTAGTGATGAAACTATGCGGATGAGAGCTTCACTGCCACCCAGGTGGTGGTCAAGTTTCCGTCCCCTTGCGGGGAATTAGTGATGAAACATTGATGAATTGTCACGCAGAAATAAGGAAAAATTCGAGTTTCCATCCCCTTGCGGGGAAGTAGTGATGAAACGTGATGTTCCCAACGGCCGCTATTCTTGTGTTCGCTTTAAGGTTTCCGTCCCCTTGCGGGGAATTAGTGATGAAACCCTCGCAAACGCTTACAACTGGTTGCAATTTGAATCAATAAAGTTTCCGTCCTCTTGCGGGGAATTGGTGATGAAACCTCTGACAACTTGAGGTTACACCCAAAGCGGGTTTCAATCGGGTCGATCCGCAGCGGTCATTTTTCACGCGCTTTAGACCTTTGTTTTTTGTCGATTCGCTTTCTTTTCGCAGTCTGAAATCCCTGCCCTGAGAGCGCTCCGCATCGGTCAACGAAAGAATAAGCCTTTCAGCGATCGCACAACCGATGCGGAGCGCTATGCATTCTCAAGGAAAAGGGGGGAGTTCTGCCGCTACGGAACGGCAACAGAGATAGCCAAGCATAGATTAAGACAGAACAAAAAGCTCAACACCAGATGTAGTCAACCTTTCCCTTCTGCCCTCTGCCCTCTGCCTCCTGCCTTTGGCAATAACCCTGGAACGATTTAGTTTTCAATGTGCAATGCTTATTTGGTCGCTAGCCTAGCAGCCTCGCGAGCAGCTGACAAGTCTGTTGTGCCAACTTGTCAAATAATGTAAACATCTGGGGAGCGATGGTTGAGGCTGGGATCAGGTTGCGGTCTGCCGTTGCAAGATCTGGATGGGATGTAAGGGCGTCCATCCCTGAAAACGCCGCACTTGCGCTCGACAGGAATAGCCTGTGGCTAAGTAAAGCGCGCGCGCTGCGGCACTGGAGGGCAACTGACGTTCCCAGCTTAATTGGTAAATGGCCTCGGACGTGGCATAGTTTTCCCGTTCGTGGCCGTAGATGCCTGCCATCCCGCAGCAGCCGGTGGAGACTAGGGTTAACGACAGACCTGTTGCCTGGAAGATCTGCTGCCATTGCGCTTGAGAGGAGAGCACCAGCGCTCTTTCGGTACAATGTCCCAACAAATGGTAAGCGGCTAGAGTCGCTGCCTGGGGTAATCGCGCCAGTTGTCTCACCAAGAACTCTTGCAATAAATCAATCCGGGGCATGGCGTCGGTCGCAGCTGTCAGTTGAACATACTCATCCCGATAAGCAAGGGTAATACTGGGTTCAATGCCAATTAAGGGAAGGTCGAACTGACCGAGTTGGGCGAGATAGGCGATGTTCTGTTGGGCCAGGGCGGCAAATTGCGGCAAGAAGCCTAGCACCTGGAGGGGTTTGCCGCTGGGGAAAAAGGGCGGCACGTAGACTGTATAGCCCAAGCGGGTGAGGAAATCGTAAGTATCCAGAACGATGGGCGCTTCGTAGACACTGGTGAAGGCATCTTGAAGTAAGATGAGGCTGTTGGCCCGTTCAGCAGCACTCAGGGTTGATAATTTTTCCAGGTGAAAGGGTGGGGCTTGTCGATGGGCTAAACCCTGTCTAACGGTCTGACGGCTGGCGGCAGGTGGATCCACTAAACCCATGACCTGTTTCATCATCCAGCGGGCGACGGGAGTCTGACTGCAGGCATTCCAGACTGGCGGCACCTGTGACTGCCAATTCGCCAAAGTTTCGCTCCATCCCAGCAGGTAATCGCGCCAGGGTCGGAGGTAGCGACTGTAATAGCGGTGTAAAAACTGGGCTTTCAGGCTGGGAATGTCGACATGGATGGGGCACTGGGTGGCGCAGGCTTTACAGGACAGACAGCCCTGCAATCCGGCATGTACCGCATGGGAATAGTCGGACTCTCCCCGGACTTTGCCCAGGGTATGCCAGAGCTTAGCAGCAAATTTGGCCGCAAACCCGGTCTGTTGTCCTGTCCCGTCCTCGCTCCCGTTCTTGCTCCCGTCCTTGCTGAGGATGGCTTGCTGGCGCAGCCATTCCCGGAGCAGGCTGGCGCGACCTTTGGGAGAATGAATGCGATCGTTCATGCCTTTGTATGAGGGGCACATCACCTGGTCTGCATTGACGTTAAAGCAGGTGCCGTTGCCGTTACAGTTGAATGCCTGTTCGTAGTTTGCTCGGACGGAGGCGGGAACTTGACGATCGAAATGGCCCCGCAGCGGTGCTTCTACGGCTACCACTGGGGCATCGCTGCCAAACGAGGTGACGATTTTGCCTGGATTCAAGCGGTTGTCTGGGTCGAAGGCGGCCTTGATACGGCGCAAATCTTGATATAATTCCTCGCCAAAAAAAACGGGGGTATATTCGCTGCGAAATCCTTTGCCGTGCTCGCCCCAGAGCACACCGCCGTAGCGCCGCACCAGGGCGACAACCCGGTCGGAGAGTTGCCGAATCAGGACTTCGTCTTGGGGCAGTTTGGTATCCAGGGCGGGACGGACGTGAATGCAGCCGACGTCGACGTGGCCAAACATGGCGTACTCGAGTTGATAGGCAGCTAGTAGCGCTTTGAAGTCCTGGATGTAGGGAGAGAGGACGGCGGGCGGAACGGCAGTATCTTCAATAAAGGCAATGGGTTTGCGGTTGCCCGGGCGGTTGCCTAATAAGCCCACGCCTTTTTTTCGCAATGTCCAGAGGTTGGCGATGGCGGTGGCGTCGGCGGTCAGGGCGTAGCTGGTGGCTTGCTGCGGTTGTCCGTGATGGGCGTTGAGGTGGTGGCAAACCTGGTCAATTCGTCGTTTAAGTCGGTCGGGATCGGCATCAACGAACTCTCCCAGATCGATCGTCTTGGCGTCGGCTACAAAGTCTTTGACGGCGCTGTAGATTTCATCCCCTTTTGCCAGGTCTAAAATGATTTCGTCAATGGTTTCGATGGCTGCGGGTTCGAATTTCAGTAGGGTTTGGGCCCCCTGAAGGGCATCGTCGAAGCAGCGGTAATGCACCACGAGCAAGGTTTTGAAGCGGGGGATTGGGGTCAATTTTAATTTGGCTTCGGTGATGACGGCCAGGGTGCCTTCGGAACCGGACAGAATGGCGTTGAGGTTGAAGCGATCGCGGGTGTCTGGATAGACCTGAGCCAGGTTATATCCGGTCATAAAGCGGGGCATTTTGGGAAAATTCTGCTCGATCTGATCGCGCTTTTGGGTGACGATGGCGTCAACCTGACGGTAAATGTTACCCAGCCGTCCGGGGTGTTGTTTGAGTTGGGCTAAGGTGGTGGTGGAGATGGGGTGCGATCGCGCCACTGTCCCATCCGACAGCACCCAGGATAGTTCCAGAACATGGTTGCTTGTGCGCCCATAGACCCGCGACCCCTTGCCACAGGCATCTGTATTTACCATGCCGCCAATCGTTGCCCGACTGCTCGGCGCCAGATTCGGGGCAAAAAATACGCCATGGGGCTGCAAATGTGCATTTAACTGGTCTAATACGACCCCTGGCTGTACCCGCACCCAACCTGCCTCTAGATTCAGCTCCAGAATCTGATTCATGTATCTCGAGCAATCCAATACAATTCCCTGCGACAGCGACTGACCGTTCGTCCCTGTTCCTCCCCCCCTGGGAGAAAACGTCACTGCTTGAAATGGCTCCTGCTCAGCCAGCCGGAAAATTTGCACCAGATCTTGCTCTGTCCTGGGAAACACCGCTGCCTGCGGCAAAATCTGATAAATACTATTGTCCGTTGATAGAATCAACCGGCTGGCAAAGTCCGCCCGAATGTCCCCCGAAAACGACGTCTTTGCTAGCGCCACCAGGAATCGCTCCGTCTCTGGTCGTAAGTCCTCATCCAGACTCAATCTTGGCATCATCGCTCGCACCTCAAACGCTCGCCTGCTCCAATCCTATGAGATCCTGGCGATAATACCCAAATTTGGGGACTGGTATAGCAAAGGGCAGGAGGCAGAGGGCAGAAGGAAAAGTTTGACTATCCTCGTTCCCGAGGCTATGCCTGGAAATGACGATCCAGAGGCTCCAGCCTCAGAAGTTTCGCTGGAGGGTACGGAAGTACAGGAGGCGGTCGCCTCCAAAACAGCGTTCCCATGCTCCGCTTGGGACTGAGGAGACGAGTCAGAAATTTTTCTGGGAATTAGGGGGGGTTATGTGCCGTTCGTCGTTGCCCAGGCTTTGGCCCAGTTGAGAATTTGCTGGACGCGGGGTAGGTCTGCAGCTTCGGAGTAGAGGCGCAGGACGGGTTCGGTGCCGCTGAAGCGAATCAGCAGCCAGCTGCCGTCGGCGAGGCGGAATTTGTAGCCATCGATGGTGTTGCAGTCGGTGACGGACTGGTCGGCGACGGTGGTTGGGGGCTGCGATTGCAGTTGAGTTAATAGGCGCGATCGCACGTCCATGCTGGCCAAAGGTAGATCGATACGGTCGTAGGCGGAATGGTAGCCCGTTTTTTGCTGCAGCTGGCTGTAGAGGGCGCTCAGATCTTGACCAGATTGCACCATCGCTTCCAGTAAGTATAATGCCGACAGCAATGCATCCCGCTCAGGAATATGGTTGCCGTAGCCAATGCCGCCGGATTCTTCGCCACCCAGCAATGTCTGCTTTTCCAGCATCCGATCGGCGATGTATTTGTATCCGATTGCAGTCTCAAAGACAGGCAGATCGTATAAAGCGGCGACTTTTGGGATTAAGTCCAGGCCGCTGATGGTTTTGATCGCTTCGCCTTTAAAGCCTCGACGCACGGCCAGATGCTCGATCAAGATTGGAATGAGAATCTGCGAGCTGAGGAAATTGCCTGCTCCATCGGTGGCGGCGATGCGATCGCCATCGCCGTCAAAGACCAATCCAGCAGCCAGCTCGTCGTCGGATTTGGGCGTGCGATCGCGCACCTGAGAAAACAAAGTCGTCAGATAGCGCGGCAGTGGTTCCGGCGATCCGCCCCCAAACAACGGATCTCGATTGCTATGCAACTCCTGCACTGGCGCATCCAGCAGCTGGCTGAATCCTCCTGCTGTTGCGCCATGCATCACATCCACAAAAACCGCTAGTCTGCCACGCCGAATGGCCCCAGCGATGGCCTCAATATCAACTTTAGACCGCAACACCTTGCAATAGTTTGGCCAGGGGTTAAACCGCTGCAAACTCCCTGCCACTGCTGCAGGAAACGGTTTGCCCAGCTGCGCCTCAATCTGGCGGGTGACATCGGGTGGCACCGAGCCGCCGAATGCTCCCTTCACCTTCAGCCCTGAGTATTTGCCTGGGTTGTGACTGGCCGTAATCACCAACGCCCCCAACGCGTTTTGCTCCTTAGCAGCCCAGCTGAATGCAGGTGTGGGTGCATAAGTATCAGCCAACAAAACATCAAATCCTGCCGCTTGCACTGTCTCCGCAACAGCGCCAGCAAACTCCTCAGACAGAAACCGGCGGTCGTAGCCTACGACAACAGTACGGCTATTCGTGGCCCTGCCGTATACTGTCGCAAGGACTTGTGCTGCAACTGGTGCAACCTGAGCTAAGCGTTCGAAGGTAAAATCGTCCGCAATGACCCCTCTCCAGCCATCAGTGCCGAACTTAATTGAGCGATTGGTAACAGGCATAGTGGCAAAAAACGCAGAATGGTGAACAATATCAACTCGCTAACATTATCAATCCACAATTGGCAATCAGAAAATCCCCGATATAACCCGACGAGAATAGATGTAGGACCTGGGAAAAAGCTCAAAACTAGCTTTGGTCGCTCTTTCCTGCCCTCTACTTCCTGACTATATATACGGAGATAATCCAAAATCCAAAATCGCGAATCTAAAATCGGTTGACTTGATCCATCCTACTCTGATTGCAGCATAAGCTCCATTATGGCAATGCCAGGTCAGCAATTCAAAATCCAGAAACCCGTAGTCCTATCTCTCACTATGTAAACTATTCAGCAGATTGTCCTCCCTCTATAAATGTAGAGGGAGGACAATCTGCTGGATATTCTTCAGATGGAATCAGTACACCTGATTTAAGACTAGCGAGGTATTCATTTGTCTTTGCGGAGAAATTATAACCAACTGAAAATTCGATCGATAGCACCCTGAGGCTGAACTCAGGTATGTCTCAACTAGTCCACAACTCTCAGCATTCCCTTGCGTAAGGTATCAAACACCTGGTTGATGAGTAGTTGTTCTTTCGTCGTTAGCATGTTTTTGGACATGAGAGCAGACATTAATGTCTGCTGATCGGTACGGGTGATTTTGCGAGAGTTGAGGATTCGATCGACTACCTGCTCAATAGACTGGTCTACTGGAGAGGGTCGAGCGGGCATAACTTTTTTTCAGGGATAAGTGTGCTTCTTCCACTCTGCCGTATGTATTGCCTTTAGGAGGTGACTGAGATGGGGGAAAGTGTGTGAGTTTCGTCATCAGGAGAGTGCGATCGCAGTTATCCGACACCTGTGACCTGGATCCACTCTGCGGTGCGATCCAAATCAATGCTCGAGCTAGCAAGGCATGATAAGGCCCTTTAGGAATGTAGAGTAATTTAGACCTTAGACTTGTTATCGCATAACTTTTGGGCATGGGGATGCAGGGTTTGCCCCCTTTCTAGGTTTGAGTTTTGTTTTGTTTAGCAACCATTCTATTGTTTCTCACTTCAGCAATTGACTTTAACAATTCAACAATTGTTTTTGAGAGTTCAACTAAATTTTAATACCGTACATTATATCTAAAAAAATAAAAAAAAGCAGGATCTTAATTAAAAGCAAAACTAGTAAAAGGAAATAGATCAGAAATTTTGATCGTTCAAGATTGAGTCAATTAAAGAATTGGCGATGTCAAAGAAAAACAGGTTATGATTAAATTGTTGGTGATGAGGAGGTTAAAACTAGAAGTATCTTACTTTAGTTTTAAGTCTCTCTAGAAAAAGATTTCGGAGATCGCTTATATCAATTGAATCCCAAAAAATTGAGAGACATTCAGCCACAAGATCCATGTTTATCGATGAAATTCTGAGAGCTTAATATCGCTAAGCTGTCCTATAATTTCCAACCGCTTAGCATACAGGTTTCTATCGTTTTATCTCAATTTTGTAGAAAGGGGAAGAATGCTATGACTCAAGCAGTTGTTGAACGAGGCACGAATGCCGTTACTGCAGAGAAACAAGCTTTGATTCTATGGTTTGAAGAGGTGGGATTAGAAGACCTATCTCGTGTAGGAGGCAAGAATGCCTCGTTGGGCGAAATGATCCAACAACTGACTCCTAAGGGAATTCGTGTTCCCAGTGGTTTTGCCACTACTGCTGCTGCCTATCGCTATTTCATCCAGAGTGCTGGCTTGGACCAGAAACTCCGCCAGATATTCGCTGACCTGGATGTGGAAGATGTGAATAATTTGCGAGAGCGGGGCAGGCAAGCAAGGACATTGATTCTGAATACGCCCTTTCCAGAGAATTTGCAAGTTGCGATCGCAGACTCCTACCGCGAGTTGTGCGTCCGCAGCGGCTGCAACCCCGAATTCTGCGAGCGATTTGATGTCGATTACACCCTTGTCAGTCAGGCAACCGACGTGGCCGTCCGTTCTAGCGCCACTGCAGAAGATCTGCCCGATGCCAGCTTTGCCGGTCAGCAAGAGACTTTCCTCAACGTTCATGGGGCTAAAGCCGTGCTAGAAGCCTGTCACAAATGCTTTGCCTCCTTGTTTACCGATCGCGCTATTTCCTACCGCACCCTACGAGGATTCGATCACTTTGATGTTGCCCTGTCTGTTGGCGTGCAAAAAATGGTACGTTCGGATCTGGCTTCCTCCGGTGTCATGTTTTCGATCGACACCGAAACTGGTTTTAAGAATGCAGCGCTGGTAACGGCAGCCTATGGACTGGGCGAAAACGTGGTTCAAGGTGCGGTTAACCCAGATGAATATCTGGTATTCAAACCCACTGTCAAAGCAGGATTTCGTCCGATTTTGGAAAAACGGCTAGGCAGCAAAGAGATCAAAATGATCTATAACATTGGCGGCACCAAGCTGACGAAAGATGTGCCTGTACCTGTGGCAGATCGCAATCGCTATGCCCTCAACGACGACGAAATTTTGACCCTGTCCAAATGGGCTTGCCAGATTGAAGAACACTATTCCCAAATCCGCGGTACCTATACACCCATGGATATCGAATGGGCTAAAGACGGTCTCACAGGAGATCTTTTTATTGTTCAGGCCCGCCCGGAAACCGTGCAGTCTCAAAAGTCCGATCGCATTTTACGCAGCTATCAGCTACAGAAAACAGGGAATGTGCTGGTCAGCGGTCGAGCGGTTGGGGCGGCGATTGGCCAGGGCAACGCTCGTGTGATTTTAGATGTGGAGAGAATAGCTGAGTTTCAGCCCGGTGAGGTACTGGTGACCAACAAAACCGATCCTGATTGGGAACCGATCATGAAAAAAGCCAGTGCCATTGTCACCAATCAAGGAGGGCGCACCTGCCATGCTGCCATTATTGCGCGAGAGATGGGCATTCCGGCTATTGTCGGCTGCGGTCAAGCCACCAACCGTTTAAAGAATGCTCAGCCCGTGACCGTTTGCTGCGCCGAAGGCGAGGAAGGGCGAGTCTATGAAGGATTGCTCCCCTTTGAGGTGCAGGAAACCCAACTGGACAAGCTGCCCTCCACCCGGACGCAGATCTTGATGAATGTGGGCAATCCCGAGGAAGCATTTGGTCTGGCTGCTATTCCCTGCGATGGTGTTGGGCTGGCTCGACTGGAGTTCATTATTGCGAATTGGATCAAGGCGCACCCCCTGGCATTGTTGCATTTTGACCAGTTGCAAGATGAAGCCACGAAGCGCGACATTACCCAATTGACGGCAGGGTATGCTCATAAACCGGACTTTTTTGTGGACAAGCTGGCCCAGGGTATCGGCGCGATCGCAGCCGCCTTCTATCCTAAACCAGTTGTGGTCCGCATGTCCGATTTCAAGAGCAACGAATACGCCAACCTCCTGGGCGGCAAGCAATTTGAACCCCAGGAAGAAAACCCAATGATCGGCTGGCGTGGAGCCTCCCGTTACTACGACACAACCTATCGCGAAGCCTACGGTCTGGAATGTAAAGCGCTGAAACGGGTGCGTGATGAAATGGGATTGACCAATGTCATTCCAATGATTCCCTTCTGTCGTACTCCAGAAGAAGGTCGTCGAGTGCTGGCTGAAATGGCAAAGCATGGTCTGGAACGGGGCAAAAATGGCTTGCAAGTCTACGTCATGTGCGAAATTCCTAGCAATGTCATTCTGGCCGACCAATTCAGCGAAGTTTTTGACGGTTTCTCCATTGGCTCCAACGACCTAACTCAGCTAACCCTGGGCCTGGATCGCGACTCTGCCCTGGTGGCACACCTGTTCGACGAACGTAACGACGGAGTCAAGCAAATGGTGCAAATGGCCATAGAGAAAACCAAGCGCAACGGTCGCAAGATCGGAATCTGCGGTCAGGCACCCAGCGATTATCCAGAATTTGCCCAATTCCTGGTGCAACAAGGGATTGACTCCATCAGTCTGAATCCTGATTCGGTGTTGAAGACACGATTGCTGGTTGCAGACGTTGAAACTGTCTCCTGACCAACGCCATTGACACAACGGCAGTGCTAAACAAGTAAGGAAGTTTGGGCGTGTGGAGTGAACCCACACGCCCAAACTTCCTTACCTCTAGAGGACTACCCAGGAGAATTACCCACGCAGTATTCTAAGGTCAGGAATGGTGACCCAAAGAAATCTTCATGCACGCTCAAGCTCCCCATTTGTCAATAGCCCCATTTGTCAATCAGCAATTCTAAATTCACCGTCACCTGTTCAGAGAAGGTTAAACTAAACTTCAAATGCTAAAGCCCATCGTTTGTCTGCCGATGTGCTTCCTGATGTCTGTTTGGGATTGAGGTAGACGGCACGTTGTACCACTGCACAACTGTCGATCGGGTTCAGAGTGGCTGGATTGATTTTGTGAAAGCCACTGGATTGCTCGGTTTGTTGAACTTCGCTCTGCTGTAACCAGTGACAGATTGTACCGAGACTTTGTAATGAGGCTATGATGGGCGCAATTTCAGAACATCCGTAAATTCACTGGAGCAAAATCCGATCTTTCCTGGCCCAAGGAGTATAGAACCATTGAGTTTTGGAAGTTGGCATTGCTGTTAGTCAATAGATAAGGAGATAGGCAAAATGAATTGTGCATTTCAGCCAGCTGAAATGCACAATTCACATCCTTGAGTCTCACAGTATACAGTCCATTTGTACAAATACTTAGGTAAATGCGAGTCTAGCACCAAAGGCCCAAAACTCCAATTCATCCCGATCGATGACCAGCACCCAAAGCTCCTTGTCAATCTGAGGGCTATCGCTCTGACACGGCTAAAATTGTTCAAAGTTCGTTGTGGGATCTAGTGCTGCAGAGTTCTTTAGGTCGGCGTTACAGCTTGCTTGTCCCCAACTCTTGCACCAAAACCTGTGCCCGTTTGCTACAAGTTTGAGAGATGAAAGGGGGCAGGTTGAATTTGTTGAAAAGATGACGATCGAAGAGGAGAGTTGTGGAATACTAGGAGGGTGAGTAACTTGCTCAATTGTTTGGCTTGCGGTTTTGGGGCAGGAGAGCAGCTCGATTGTTTCTTTTGAGGGACAATTCAGGAGTTCTGCTTGATTGCGTTCATTCCAAACAGCAATCTACTCGTTGGCAGCAGTCCGAGCAAACCCGATTGTTTTGGCATGGAAAAGATGAAAAACAGGGACAAAACACTTCCTACTCGCCAGCCTGATGCAGGATTTATCAAAGGGAGAGCAAATTCTCAAGATCGTCTGTGAAATTGCCCTGGTACCCTAAAATTTTGGGTTAAGAGTTGATATCTGAGGTCGCAAACAAATAGCCCTGAAACGAGAACCTCAATTTACAAATTGTCTCTACTTCGTAGTTTGCCACGACAGGTCAGTACAATTACTATATTCCTAAATGTTGAACTGTAATTCTCAGCCAGTGGACGAGTATTCCATGGGCTGGCATTGCTTTTTCTCAATATTTATACGGATGGGGATCTACCAGGATTAAAATTGGCGATGCTAGCATATCATCACAATCGGCAAATCAGTTCTGAGGAACAGCAGTTATACGATCATCTGCTCTATTGGGTTGAGGTGGAATCTCCCCGACAGCTGATCGAGCGTTTCAAGATGTTATTAATTGAGGGGAAAGGGTATTCCGATCCAACAATCTGGAGTGCTTTGAAAAAAATCCTGGATTCGAAGCAAATAGAACATGAATTCAGGTTTGTGCTGAATCGCTGTGCTCGCATTCTAATTAACCATTGGCTGATGCAGTCTGGGTCCCACGAGCCAGTCTGCCAATTGGTGGAGCTGCTAACGAAACCCCCGGCCCGGTTGTCCCAAACTCAAGTATCCAGAAAATTGCGTCGGCTTCTTCAGGGATTCAAGCAGACAGAAGAATATGCCAATTTGCAACGCCTGGTCGAGAACCTGAACCGCGCTATGCGGGTGGAAAACGAGGGAGACAAGCCACTGGGAACGCTCATTCGCCGGTATCCTGCTCTTTATCAGTATTGCGTGTTGGATGAAAACAGCACACCTGAGCATCAGAAAAAAGTGCAGGCCATTCAAGCGAAAAGACAGCAGAAATTTGAAATCGATCTGTCTCGATATTTCATTTCCAGGCTGCGGCAAGCCCGGAATAGTCGCATTATTACTCCAGGGTCAGATGGACGAATCGTGCAGCTCGCAAAAAATCCGACCTTGTTGAGCCAGCCAGCCTTAGATTTTGCGCTGAAGCAGTTTGCGGGTCGAGTGAACGGGTCATATACCCACCGGGACTTGGCCCGGCAATTTCTGACGTATAACGATCGGACTCGCTATTATGGGGACTTCAAAGAAGAATTATACGAATATCTGACTGCTGCAATTGATGTAGACTATGGGAAACATCAGTTTAATCGCCAGTTATACGATCAACTGCAACGGATCCTGCCTGAAAGCGACTCTCAGCAATTGAATGAGTTTCTGTTATTGAGGACATGCAGCAAGCTGTTGAATTTCCTGGTTGTAGAAAGTCCCCAACATCCTCAGCATTATGTTTTTCTGGATCTAGCTAATAACCTGGGTGCGACTCGCACCATTGCGTTGTTGCTTAAAATCGTTTTGCTTTGCTATAAGGTAAGGCCACATTTAAACAAGCGTTTCTCAATCTTGTTTAACCATTACCGGGCAGATACGCGGGATGAAGTTTTCTGGTTGGTTGAGTCGCTGGAGAATCTGAATGTCGCCTGCAGTATTCACTTTGGTAAAGTCAAGTTTCCAGGTTTGCGTTAGGGTTTTGGATTTGTTCGAAAAGCTGCACGAGGATGGTTTCGGGCACTCTGCCAACCAGGGTTTTAGCGACTTGGCGATCTGACTTTAAGAATGTAAGCTGGGGAACACCGTTGACGCGGTATTTTTCGATCTCACCCATCCATTGCGGATCGTCAACATTGAGCATGACGAAATTGACTGCTTTGCCGTATCGATGATGTAGTTGCTTGAGGCTGGGAGCCATTGATTGGCATGTGGTACACCAGTTCGCGTAGAATTCCAGTAGCGTTGGTTTGTTATTGGCAACTGCTGTTTGATACGGAACGGACTGTTGAGCCATCGCTCTCAGGGTCGCCAAGCCGCTGACGGAGGTGCTGCTGGTCGCAGAGACTTCTGGGTGCGTGATGAAAAGGGTGCCAGCAAAACAGCAGAGCGCGATCGCAGCCACCCATAAAAACCGCAATTTACTTTGATCGAGATTCATAACTCATATCCAGACAATTTTTTGCAATGGTATTTATCGATCTTCTATTGATTTATAGTAAGCCCGAAAATAATAAGGTGGCAAGCATCCGAATCTCGACGACTCGAAATTGCGTCTATAGCAATTTGCAGTCTGGTTCAGTACAGAAAACTTGGGTGGACTTGGCACTGCCAAGCCCCTACCGAAACCAGGTGCTGAATTTCATCGCGCAAACCGCTATAGAAGAAAAAATTTGTCTGTGCGGGATCGAAAGCATCCCACCAATTGCACAACAATATGTCTTGGAAGGTTATGGTGAACGCTTTGTGAAATGAGTCTGTCAATATAACTTTTTTTAGATTGAATTTTGTAAATAAAGCTGATATGCTGATAGCGATTCGAAAGCGAATTTTATTCATGACCCAAGATAATATCAACTACAAACTCGATCTGTTGATCGATCAGGTGGGCCGGTTCACCGAAGGCATCACCGAATTTCGATTAGCCATGATTCAAGCCTCTGAAGCGTTTCGGGCCGACCTGGCTGACTTTCGCGCTGCAAACACGAAAGCCTCTGAAGCGTTTCGGGCCGACCTGGCTGACTTTCGCGCTGCAAACACGAAAGCCTCTGAAGCGTTTCGGGCTGACCTGGCTGACTTTCGCGCTGCAAACACGAAAGCCTCTGAAGCGTTTCGGGCTGACCTGGCTGACTTTCGCGCTGCAAACACGAAGGCCTCTGAAGCGTTTCGGGCTGACCTGGCTGACTTTCGCGCTGCAAACACGAAAGCCTCTGAAGCGTTTCGGGCTGACCTGGCTGACTTTCGCGCTGCAAACACGAAAGCCTCTGAAGCGTTTCGGGCTGACCTGGCTGAGATGAAAGAGATCCTGCAGCAACAAACCAGTCTGATCCAGGGTCAGAATGAAAGACTGGATCGTTTGGCTGAATCCTCAGAGCGACAGGCTACAACGGCAGAGCGACAGGAAGAGAATGTGACGCGGTTGGTGCGGGTGGTAGAGGCGTTGATTCAAGGGCGTCAAGCAGAATAGAGGCGTTGGTAATTGAAGGGATGAATTGGAACCTGTCAGGTTCCAATTCATCTCCCGATTGACCAATGCCGAAGAGAAGAGGATAAACAAATTAACAACAGCGAAGGATAGCGATCGATTAAAACTTTAAGGACTAACAGCCTGCATCAGCCTTTCACTGTTGAGTTGCACAGATAAAGACTGCACTTTTAATCTGTTGTACGATTGCTTCTGGTGAGCGAGCGATATCCATCCAAAGTGCATTTTGAGGTTCTTCCAATGCTTCAAACTGGCTTTGAAGTAAGGTTGCAGGCATAAAGTGCTGCGATCGCGCCTGTAGTCTTGAGGCGATCGATTCAAATTTGCCTTGAAGATAGATGAGTCGAATGTGGGTGCGATCGCATCCTAGAATGCTCCGATACTGTTCCTTCAGCGCAGAACAGGCCAGAACAAAAGATTTCTCTGCAGCGTCCCAACGATCGATCGTTTGTCGTAGGCTCCAGAGCCAGGGTATGCGGTCTGCATCTGTGAGTGGAATGCCACGTTTCATTTTTTCGAGATTGGCGAGAGAATGAAAATCGTCGGCATCAAAAAACGGCCAATTGAAGTCATTGGCTAAACGCTGGCCAATAGTGGACTTGCCGGAACCCGAAACACCCATCAGGATAATAATCATAATACGGCCAAGATGAAAATTGAGGTGCTGCTAAGCATTGCTATAATAGATAGCTGCTAATGGCAATGATTTGCATCTGGCGATCGCGCTGTCGTAGAGTTCATCAAAGCAATCGCAAACATAAGCGTAGGCAATTGAGGGAGACATGGCATCAAGCATATCGATCCAGATTGAGCAATATGCCAATTGTAGCCTATTGTTCCTCATGCCAAATTTTATCTGTAGTTTAAACAGATTAATTTGGTATGACGTGTTGGGCAAACGCGCGATCGCATTCCAGTAGGATGCGTTAGCGTAACGCATCAAATGCATATCCACGGTATGTTATGGCTATTGCCTAACACACCCTAAAAAAGTCCAGATTATAACCGTGCATAGTATATCGCAATGGGGTTACGATCGAATTATTGTTCGTCTGCCCGTGAGCCAGTAGGTGGCCATCCTCCCTTTGCCTTTGACGGCAATGATACCCCGTTCCTCAAAAGCATACTTGTCGCGCAGTCGCTCGTAGGTGGCAGCGGTCACCTGAATGCCGCCGGGCTCGCCCTGGGTTTCCATGCGACTGGCGACGTTGACGGCGTCGCCCCAGAGGTCGTAGATGAATTTTTTCATGCCAATGACGCCTGCGACGACAGGTCCGGTGTTGATGCCGATCCGAAGGCGGAAGGGTTTGCGGTCGTAGCGTTGGAAGTTGGCAATTGTGCTTTGCATTTCCAGGGCCATTTCTGCGATCGCATCGGCATGGTCGTCCCTGGGGACAGGCAGCCCTCCTGCGACCATATAGGCGTCGCCAATGGTTTTGATCTTTTCTAAGCCGTATTGCTCGGCTAACTGATCGAAACTGGAAAAAATTTGACTCAGGAGGTTGACCAATTGTGTGGGCGAAACCTGGGAAGCCATAGGGGTGAAGTCAACAATGTCGGCAAATAGAATTGTCGCTTCTGCGATCGCAGAAGCAATGGGAGCCTTATGCTGGGCATGTCCCTCCCCCGTCGTCAGTGCGATCTGCTCTTTCTTCAACTGCTCCACAATTGGCTTCGGCAAAATATTCAACAACAACTGTTCCGAATTTTTTTGCTCTGCCTGCAAAGCCTCCTCGGCCTGCTTGCGTTGTGTAATATCTTCCACTACTCCCAAAATGCCAATGACGGTCCCCTCCGAGTCATGGATTGGCACCTTGCTGACGTCCAACCAAACGGGTTTACCGTCGTTTGCAGCAACGCGTTTGCGCTCGATTGCGTGCAATTCAGGACTGTCTGTTTCCATAATGCGACAGTCTTGCGCACGGTAAAATTCAGCCGCTTCTGTGGTCGGTAGCAGATCGTAATCCGTCTTACCCACGACTGCTTCTGGACTCTCGATTCGCGCAGCCTTGGCCCAATTTGTATTGCATCCCTGGAAGACCAGATTGGTATCCTTCCAGAACACCTGCTGAGGAATGTTGTCCAGAATCAGTCGTAGATATTCTTCCTTCTGACGCAGTGCCTCTTCGGCTTGCTTGAGTTCAGTAATGTCATGAATCACTGCCAACAAGCAGTCTTCACCATCCAACTCGACAATTTCGGCTGATAGCTGACACTGTTTGATATTCCCTAACTTCGTTCGCAAAGCAAACTCATAGTTACGCACTGCCCCGTCGGTTTGCAACTGCTGGATCATCTCAGGCCGGGCCACCGGATTCAACCAAATATTCAATTCAATCGAACTGCGCCCCATCGCTTCTCCCAGGGTATAGCCTGTTAATTTCAGAAAGCTCTTATTGACCTCGATAAAACGTCCGTCTTTGAGTGTACTGAGGGTGATGGAATCGGGACTGGACCGAAATGCTTTCGAGAACTTCAGTTGCGAGAGACGGAACGCTTTGGTGCGTTCTTCAACTCGCTGTTCCAATTCCTCATTCGTCTTGGCCAGGGCTGCAAATGAACCACGCAGTTGTTCGGCCATCTGGTTAAAGGATTTTGCCAGTACCTTAAGCTCCTTTGCCCCTTTGGTCTCAACAGTCTGATCTAGCTTACCGCTGGCAATCGCCTGAGATGCCTGTCCTAAGCGAAGAATGGGTCGGGTAATCCAACGGGCTGCGATCGCACCCAGGCCAGTTGCCAGTACCAACGCCCCCACACACAGGAAAATGCTGGTACGCGTATTTTCATGAATGCGGGCCATGAAATCTTCTTCAGCAATCACAATAAAGATCAACCAATCCAGACCGAATCGATCCGAAAACGGAATCACCCGGACTTGCTGCGCTTTACCATTGAAGCGAAACGTCAGTTGCTGTCTGCGATCGATCTGAGTCAGGTCGCCAAGCTTCTGGCTGACCTGCTTGGCTGTAGTCTGAATCAAAGCATCGCTGCTCTCAATAGCCGACAGCCGCCGATCGGCGCTAAAGGTTGGAGCGGTAGAGGAACCCGCCACTAGAAATCCAGAGCGATCGATGATGAAGGTTTTGCCTGTCCGTCCCACTTTCAAACCACGCAGAAATTCGCTAATTTCTGAGAGCAAAACATCTGTTCCTAAAACGCCAATCAGCTCATTCTGGTCGTTGTAAAGAGGTTCAGCCAGGGTCAGACCCAGCATGCCATGACTGAACATGATATAAACCTCGCTCCAGACCGGCTTGCCCATTTCAGCAGGAGCCTGGTACCAGGGACGCAATCTGGGATCGTAGTTGGGCCTCAGGCGCAGCCGCCGGGTTCTTCGGCCTTGAGCATCCGTAGCATAGAGATGAAAGTCCCGCTCTGTAGACAGATTCGACACTTTAACGGTCAAGCGGCCATCTTGTAAGCGTCCTGCACCAATGTAATCCCCCTGCTCGTTGCCGAATTGAACCGTGTTGACAAAATCAAAAGACTGAATTTGCTGCCAGAAATAGCGTTCCAGGCTCTGAGGATCGTTTAAATCCACCAGTTTCAACTTGATGGCATCGGCATTCATCTGGTTAAACAGATGAGGGGTTGCTAAATAGGTATTCAGGCGTTGCTCAATGCGGTTTGTTACTTCATTGAGCAACTGGTTCCCCAGGTCATCCACTGCTCGCTGACCATTGCGAAAGGAAAGCCAGCCAGTCAATCCTACTGCTGCAAAGATTTGGACTACAAAAGGAACCACCAGAATGAGGCGGAGCGGCACCTTGCCCGACCATCTAGCAAGCTGAGAGGTTAAAGATTTCAATGGCATCGTGTCTGCGTTCCTCTCCCTATCAAAGGGTGCTGGTCCACCATCTGTAGGTTAAACAGTAGATGCCTTTCATCATAATAACTTTAGACTTTTTGCGGCATGGCTCGAGTGCATGGGGCAATGGGGGATGAAGGGGAACGCGATGGCAAAAGGCAGGAGGCAGAGGGCAGATAGGCAGAGGGCAGAAGGCAAAGGATAAAAGAAGGGCAAAGTTCTACATTTGGCTTTGAGCTTTTAGGAGACAGGAGCAGAGGGCAGAGGGCAGAAGGGCAATAGGCTACATCTGGCTTTGAGCCTTTTGTCATGTTCTAGCTTTACCAACGGGAAGTGAAATCCTGAAAAGATTTTTATCCCTACCATTACCAACACCTGAATGGACTGAAACCCAAAAAACTGGTCTTTCTCTTCTGCCTCCTTCCTGCCTCCCGCCCTCTGCCCTTGTCCCATAACAGGTCTTGCCCTTCTGTCCTCTGTCCTTTGCGGGGCATCTCCTTCTGCCTCCTGCCTCCTGCCCTCTGCCTTATAAAGCTTGCTTATATCTGTCCAGCGGAACAACTGAATTCTGGAACTGTTGTTGCATTGACCCGGGGATGAGCAGCTCGGTCGATCTGCCGAATTGGAATTTCCATGACAAACTCGGCTCCCTTCCCTGGGGCTGAAATGCAGCGAAGCGTACCCCCATGCTTTTCAATGATCTGATAGCTGATGGCTAATCCCAGGCCGATCCCCTGACCTACAGGTTTTGTGGTGAAAAAGGGATCGAATAAGCGTTGCTGCACGGCCTGGGTCATTCCTGGACCGTTATCGCGAATTCGAACCGCCACCCAATCGCGATCGCGCAGCTCAGTCCGAATCAAAATTTCAGGGCAGAGGATGGACAAGGGAGGATGGGGAACAGAGGCGTGAGAAGTAAGAACGGAAGACAGAGGATGAAACGAGTTGACTCTGCCCTCTTCGGGTTTCTCTTTGCTTTGTTCTCGCATGACAATTTCCCCTTCCAGAGCCTCGATCGCATTGCTCAAAATGTTCATAAACACCTGGTTGAGCTGACTGGCATAGCATTCCACTGGGGGTAGAGCGCTGTAGTGTTTGATCGCTTCAATCCTGGGCCGTCCAGATCGATCGTTCAACGCGCTCTGTAACAGCAGCAAGGTATTGTCAATGCCTTCGTGCAAATCGACAGGTTTCATTGCTGCCTCATCCAGGCGGGCGAAGTTCCGCAAAGACAGGACGGTCTTGCGGATACGATCGGCTCCGGCCTTCATTGAAGAAAGTATCTTGGGGAAATCGGCGCTCACAAAGTCCAGATCGATGGCTTCAATAAATGCCGCAACTGGAGCAGCAGGGATGGGATGGTACTGCTGATACTGGTTAACCAGTTCCAACATATCCTGCATATAGGCTCCTATATGAACGAGATTGCCATAAATAAAGTTGACCGGGTTGTTGATTTCGTGGGCAACCCCTGCAACCAGCTGACCCAGGCTGGACATCTTTTCAACCTGAATCAGTTGAGCCTGGGTTTGTTGCAGCTGGGCGAGGGTTTGTTTGAGCTGTTGGGCTTGGGCCTGGGCAATTGCAGCAGACTGGCAACTTTGCTCGTAAAGAGCGGCTTGCTCAATGTCAAGGGCTAGTTGTTCGGCATTGCTTTCTTGCTGGTACTGATTAACGATGGCATCCAAAGCCTCCAACAATTTGCCGTTGGCTGCCATGACCATCTGATTCAAATAAGGGTCATCGCGGGTCAGGGCTGAATCGGGTAACTGGGCCAGGGAACGGGCCGCAGCAACATAGTCCCGAATTTGCCGATCGAGTTGAACTGGCGGATCGAAGTAGAGCGATCGGATCGCAGGCGAGAGCTGTCCGGGGAGACCCGCAACCCGATCGCTTGCGATCAGTCCCTGGTGCGATCGCTCCATCAACGCGATCGCTCCCAACAACTCCTGGCGCAGCTGCCTGCGCTCTGCTAGATCCTGACTGCAAACCAACCTTAAGGCAAATAAGGCTGTTCGTTGCGACAACATCCGCTGGCGACCGCTGACATTCACCACCGCCGCATTCACATCCCGACTCGCATTGATCGAACTAACGTCAAAGCAGCCAACCAAGACCGAAACAGGCAGCAACTCCAAGCGGAACAAATGACAAGAGATCCCTTTTTCAGTAATTTCACGCATGAAAATTGTTTTGTTCAGAGAGAAGTCCTTAATACTAATTGTAGCGCTGTTTCCGAACAACGCTTGCTTGAAAACCCCTAGAACTGCACCCTGATCCGATCCAACCCCTCAATTCGTAGCGCTCTTAAGGTGCCACAATTGCCAGCATTTAATCGTCTATTTTGATACGGTTTTCTCAAAAAATGCACAAGATACTATTTATCGATGCAAAAATTGCAAGACGGGTGGTCATGTGGTGGAGCAGCCAAAATAGTGCAACGTTCGTAGCAGGCACTTTGTACCATTTTGGATTTTAGATGGCCGATTTTGGACTGAAGAAAGGCTGACTGGGCAAGCGTCCCATTTGGGCAGTCATTCTGTTTAGAAACGAGAATTGATTTCTCGCGTAGGTGCATGGCATTGTGTTGGGTTTCCGCGAATAGCCCTACGGGCATGCTCAGGGGGTGACAAGACACCTCAAGTTGTTGCAGGGTAAAGGGTGTAGGGGTTAGGGTGTGGGGAAGAATCGCGAGGAAGTTCTGGGGATGGCAACCCTAACATCGGGTTTCTGGCCGACAAACAGGAGAACAATCGTGCTAGACACGCCTTTATTTTTTCACACCCCACACCCCACACCCCACACCCAGCCTCCGTTTGAAGCGTGTTGTCACTCCGTGAGACAGGCATGGCTTCGCTAACGCTGCAACCCAACCTACTGGTCTGACACGTCTAAAGTTGTGCAAATTCGTAGTTAGTGCTTTAGTACTGCCGATGTCTATCGAGTAAGGATTATAGCCTTTTCGACAACCTGAATTCTATTGCACCAAATTAAATGTGTCATTTTACTACAAATGGGTTGCAATTTTGCTGACTTGATATCAGTTCCAGTTGACTAGAGTTCAAAGGGAGCCAGCGTCCCAAGTCGAGCTGCCAAAATTTCTCGCAGCAAGATTTGGGTCATTGCCACCAAGCCGATTCTGGCTTGAGCGAGTTGAGGATTGTTCTGTTTCACTTCGCCTAAGATTCGACATTGGCTATAAAACTTCTGAAACGATTGACTCAAAGCAGTGGCTAACTTCAGGTCGGCGGCCAGCTGAGAGGAGGTCTCGGAGCGATTCAATGCTAACTCGTCTAGCGTTCTGAAGAGTTGGGCAATCAAGCAACGCTCTGCAGGCTGGATAAGACGCAGTCGCTGGCTGGTATCCAGCCAGGGAAAGGAAACAGCTGCAACCAGCGACCCATCTCCATACCAACTGACCTGACGATTCTGACCTGGTTCGGAGTGGGAGAACACCAGTATCCTTCCCCGTGAGGCTAGACGTAACAGGGCGCAGCAGCGGGCGTGGCTATACTGCGTCAGGAATAATGACGTACGGTCAGGAATTGAATCGCAGGACATTAGACCTGTCCGAGAACTGGAGTGGAAGCCCCCCGGAGAGGGGCTTCCATCCCAATTTCCGAATGAGTCTCTTGATGCGAGCGGGGACGATGAAGGCAAATGCTGCGGAAGGATTTGCAGCCAGTAGTCCAGCCAGACTGCAATGCCGCGATCGCAGAGCTGGAATTGGATCGATCCTGAAGGCAGCAGTTGGAGTTCAAAGTCTAATGCGTAATGGGGAAAGTGTTCTGGCAGGTTGTCTGCCATGCCGAGTTCGGTCAATGCTTGTATGGCTCGATCGTTCTGCGTTTCTGTCCTGTTATCTGCGTGTTTAGAGGACGATTGCTTAAATGTTGCTATCAGCTGATTCGCAATGGCTTCGACCGGTTGCCGCCAGCGGGCGGCGAGCTTGAGCGCGATCGCAGAACGATAGCTCAGGTCTGGTCCCTTGCGATCGCAAAACAAAGATCTCAATGCAGAAACACGTTCGCCTTTTATCAGATCAGAATTTATTGATGAAATCTTAAAATCTTCAGCAATTCCATTACAAACATGAGAAAACCCCCTTCCCGGCAACGGATTGCAAAAATCAATCGCCGATTGCAACCTGATCGCGAGCAAATATTTCAAAGTCAAATAGGGGGCATCAACCATTCGCCGAAACTGGCTACGTAAGTTAAGCTTTTCAGAATATCGCAAACTGGAACGTTTTAAGAAGAACGTTCTTACTAACTGTAGATCTCTTGCCCCATCGTTTTACAACTCATTTTCTACATTTAGTGCTATCTTAATCGTATTCCCCCTAAATATAGGATATAGTTCCCCCTAAAACTGTCTTCACTTCAAAGAAAACGACCCAAATTTGGTGGTAGAGATGCGTTAAGAAGGGTGCCCATTTGCTTTAGAGGCCAAACTTGACCAACCTGAACAAAGATTGGCCTTTCGCAATCAAAACCAGGCAATTTTGATAACCCAAACTCATATGACAGAGGACTTTACACAAAAATTATTAAAACATAACAAAAAAATCGCAAAAAATTGTGTTCAAAACGAGTAACCTTTGCTACATTGATTCTAAGGCTGGTCATATAATTAGGATGTAAGTCTGAATCTCGGCTTGAAATTCTTGCATTGACTTGATCTTCAAGAATGAGATTAGGCTACCATCATTTAATCTGTGTGACTTGCTTGACATCTTTATCGCATAAGAACATTTCCTATGTATTCCCCATCTTCGCAATCTGAATCTGACAAGGCTCGGCCATTTCTAACGTGGCAACGAATTCTTGACTGGGCCCAAGAACACTATCGCTATCGGACATTTAGCAAGGACGAGAAAATTCCAGCTCGCTCTGGATTGTTGTACCTGGTCCAAAGAGGATCTGTCCGTCTGGTTGGCACTGCCCAGGTCAGCGCCACCCAGAAAAAAGGATCTGCCATTGGTGCTGCACCCGAAGAGGCATTCTTGGGTTTTGTCGGTGCTGGACAGCCATTTGAGATTGTGGCTCAATCTCCCTTTACACTCCATAGCTACGCTCATGTCGATCAGACTTCCATCGTATGGATGTATTGGAACGATCTGGACAACTGGCCTCATTTCCGCCGGGAAGTCTTAGACGCATTCCGCTACCAACATCAGCGCAAGTTGCTTTGGCTGAGTACCCTGGGTCAACGGCGTACCATCGATCGTCTGCTGGGTTTCTTGACACTATTAATTGAGGAATTTGGCGAACCCTGTCCCCGAGGATATTGTTTGCCCTGGCCTCTAACCCATGCCCAAATAGGCAGTGCCATTGGTTCTACGCGTGTCACGGTTACCCGACTGATGGGTAAACTACGCCAGCGGGGATTGATCTCCACCCAAGGAGACAGTCTGATTTGCTTGCCTGCTGAACCCGGATCGTCTGCTTAACGGTCAGATCGATCTCTCCCCAGGCCGTTTTTAAACGGCAGCTGGATTCCAAGCTCCCAGGTCTGCGCTCCAAGATCTTGGGTTTCAGGTACATAACGCAGTACTGTTCGCGAATGACAAAGTAGATTGCTATAGGGTTTCTAATCAGGATGTCTGCAGCTAATTTTAGAGAATTGGGACATTGGGAAAAGGGAGGCAAGGCATCCTGCTTTCCCCCTGCAGTTGATATCCAAACTTGATTCAGAAATCTGTATTTTTTCAGCTTCAATGTCCGGGTTGACGCACCCTCAAGAAATCCACAAATAAAGCTTTATGGAGTGTTGTTGCTCTCCGAACGTTTGGGTTTGAGAAATTTCTGACTTTGATTAGTATCAATATATTGCTTCTTGTTTGTTGAAAGGTTGTGGCTTTCAGGGAGAACCTGAGAAATAGAGTAGTTCCTCCAGAGATCTGACTTTTCCCGCTAAGTTCTACAACCGCCAGATAGCAAGGGTTCTGGAACTAGAATTTATTTTCAATAGGCTGATTTTATTGAGAATTGGCCACGAACTTGCAGGGTTTTCCGTTGGCTAGAATCGAGCAGTTTTTTCTCTCCAAAAGAGAACGGGAAAAGTCAGCTCCAGAGATAAGAGTTTTTGAGCGTGCAAGGGGAACTCGTGCGCTCAACAATCCTTACCTGGTTACCGCAATCAGACATAGACAGAACTTGGAAGGTTAGCGCCCCCGCTGGGGGCATTAGCTTTATTTTTTCGTGCCGCTTCAATTAGGTTATTTTGAAAGCCTTGCTTAGCAAGGCTTTCAAAATAACCTACCAAGTTGTGTAATGTTGGAAAACTACTAGTTCACACCCAATGTAATGCCTTTTGGTGTTGGGTTGCCTTGCTTGCTGACGAAAGTCTAAACGAACTCAACCCGACCGACTTACAGTCATATTTGATTGATTGAAATTAGCCGAACATGTTAGTACGCCCTGGATGAACGGGGACAATAACAGATCTGGAACTTTACGACAAGAAAAACGACAGATTGTGGAACAGCCAGAGTTTGGGGTGCGATCGCAGTTGAGATGCTTGTCGTGGAGTGTCTGCGGCTGTTGTCCTCACTGCTGTTTCCCCAGAAATTGGGCAATCCAGGCGGTACATCAAGTTGCCAGTTACCAATAGTGTCATATGGGATACTTTATTTTTTAAAAATTAAGGCTAAAACCCAGATATATAGCAAAAGGCAGAGGGCAGAAGGCAGAGGGCAGAAGGCAGAGGGCAGAAGGCAGAAGGGAAAAGATTAACTCTTCTAGCTTTGAGCTTTTGGTGATGTCCTTATCCATTTTCGTAGCGCTATATAGCAGTTTTCAGATTAAGTCAGTCGTAGCTATAGAAAGAGCTTTGGACTGTCAGGCTCTCTCGAACACTCGGCAACAGGCTGAATCTGGAGATTGGCCAATCGAATGGTTGTCCTAACGTAGTCGATTTTCCAATGCCATCAGGCAGGAGTAAGCAATATGAAATGGGTGTTAGTTGTGCTAGAAGTTTTGGAATTTCTAACAACACCATTTGGATTTGCGGGTATGTTATGGATCGGCCTCTATTTTTTCCTATTGCAGGTTTTCGGTATGAATGTCTGCTGGGCCAGTTTGTTACCTGCATTTCCAGCAATCGATCTCTATTTCCTGCTCAAGCGGTTTGGCTATTGAAAAGATAATTCAATTCACGATTGAACTGCTCAACAATGCATATTCTGGGAGAGCACCCGCTGCATTGGTTGCAGTCAATAAAATTGGTGCATCTAAGTTGCGATCGCAGCTTTGTGAGGGGTGCAACCCATCCCCCCGCTGTTCAGCTATGCAGCTTATAATACTCACAAATACAGGTGGAGACGGAGAGTCATAAGGACTTCGGTGGATCGATGGCAAAAGACACCAATACTCACAACAACAGCACCAAAGTTGAAGCGATCGGCAGCAAAAGTAAACCTTTGCAACCAAATCCTTTCACGGCTTATCGGGATCCTGAGACAGGCAAGTGGATGGTTGTGAAATTGGCCCCCAGCTAACTTTGTGTCAATACATTCAGCTGCGAGCAGGGGTAAACCAACAAGAGTTTTTCAATGTGTGGGTTGCACCACTCATTTAGAAGTCCTTACCCATCGAAGACTATCCAGCAGTGTTGGCGAGTTTAGCTATGAGTTGTGCTTGAGGGTTTCGACCGTCAAGGTTATTTTTTTAGGTATTGACACTGAGTAATTGAGCAATACCCATCCAGCAGTAGATAATGTTTAGGTGGTGGTAAATAAGTAAGTATTTTTGAGCGTGCGGGTGGAACCCGCACGCTCAAAAATACTTACTTCTGGATGACTACCAAATGTTTATTATCTATGGATTTATTTGAACAGCGTCGCCATCAGCTGATCGAGACAGAAGCACCTCTAGCAGCCCGGATGCGTCCCCAAACGCTAGATCAATTCATTGGGCAGGATGCCATTATCGGCCCAGGTCGTTTGTTGCGTCGGGCAATCCAGGCTGACCAACTCTCGTCAGTCATTTTCTATGGCCCCCCCGGTACCGGCAAAACCACCCTGGCCCAAATTGTTGCTAACACCACACAGGCGTGCTTTATCCCCATCAATGCAGTTCTCGCTGGAGTGAAAGAAATTCGTGCTGCGATTGAATCTGCTCAACAAAATCTTGGCCTTTACAGCCGGCGCACTATCCTGTTTGTAGACGAAGTCCACCGCTTCAACAAGGCCCAGCAAGATGCACTCTTACCCTGGGTCGAGAATGGGACAGTAGTTCTAATTGGTGCCACCACCGAAAATCCTTACTTTGAAGTAAACAAGGCTCTCGTGAGTCGGTCGCGTATTTTTCGGTTACAGTCCCTGACAGCAAAAGATTTGCACTGCATTGCTAGCCAGGCCCTGGCGGATTCAGAGCGTGGTTATGGCAACCGATCCGTACAGGTCGAAGCTGCTGCTCTGGGGCATTTGGTGAATGTTGCTAATGGCGATGCGCGCGCCCTGCTCAACGCGCTGGAGCTGGCAGTCGAAACCACTGAACCCAGCGATGAGGGAACGATTCACCTTACCCTGGCTGTGGCCGAAGAATCGATCCAACGCCGAGCTGTGCTCTACGATAAGGAAGGTGATGCCCATTTTGATACGATTAGTGCTTTTATCAAGAGCCTGCGGGGTTCCGATCCGGATGCAGCGCTCTATTGGTTGGCTCGTATGATCTATGCAGGGGAAGATCCCCGTTATATTTTTCGTCGTATGTCGATCCTTGCTAGCGAGGATGTGGGACTTGCCGATCCTCAAGCCGTTATTGTTGTTAATGCTTGTGCAGCAAGCTTCGATCGAGTGGGATTACCGGAAGGACATTATCCCCTGGCACAGGCGGCACTCTATCTGGCAACCGCACCAAAATCCAATAGCGTGATGGGCTTTTTTGATGCTCTCGCTGTCGTAGAGCGCGAACAACAAGCGGAAGTTCCAACCCATTTGAAAGATGGCAATCGAGATAAGCAGCAGTTTGGTCATGGGGTCGGCTATCGCTATCCCCATGCCTATCGCGAGCATTGGGTAGCCCAGCAATATCTTCCTTCTACTCTACAAGGTCAGGTCTTTTACCAACCCTCAGACCAGGGTGTTGAAGCAGTGAATGGGCCTGATGTTGTGCGTCGCCGCGAAGCCCAATTGGCAGCGCTGATGGTAGGACAGGGAGCGGAGCCGCAGGAAGGATTGACTTACGGGCCAGAGGATCCGGCAACGGAGCGTTGGCTGCAACGAACCCTAGGCCAGACTGGAGATCGATTGAGCAAGGTGCGCGATCGCATCTTCACCTTAGCTCAACCCCAACGCCACCACGTTATCCTGGATCTCAACGCGGGCAATGGCTTACTGACCTGGGAAGCATTGCGTCAGGTGCCTGAAGGTGGCGTTTATGCCTGCGTCCGCACCGCTGCCGAAGCCACAGCTCTGCAAGAGCAGGCTGCTGTGCTACCCGACTTGCTACACCCAGTTATTCTCCAAACCCCCCTGGTTGAACTCTCAGCCCAGATGTCAGCTCAAGCCTCTGCATTGCGATGCGATCGCATCCTCGGCTACAACACCCTGACCCACGAACCCGATAAAGCCATTGCCATTAGCGTCATGGCTGAACTCCTCTCACCTGATGGGTTACTAGTACTAGCAGAAACTATCCCCCGCCACACCCAGCGCCTCTATCGTCTGCTCGACTTCAACCGAATCGACCCCAACCTTTACCAACGCCTGACTGCTGCCGAAGAATCCATCTACGCAGACCCATGCGACCCCATGGTGAACTGGGATGCTGAAACGCTACAAAACATCTTTGAAACAGCAAATCTAGTCGCAACCCTTCACACAGAATGCACCAACACCCCAACCTATCTTTCTTCCAACCTTCTGGAACGTTGGTTTGCACCAACTGCCAAGCGCCCAACCTACGCTTCCCGGCTATCCAACCTGCTATCTAACTCAGAAATTGCTTCAATCCGCACCTTGTTTTTCCAGCAGCTCGCTAATCAGAGTGTCAACTGGGAAAACACCACTGTTTTCATTCAAGCGCACCTATCTTCTGTGTAGATTTAAGGGAACAGGGAACAGACATTAACAATGAACAACGAACAACAAACAATGAACTCAAGTCTCTCGTGCTTCCGAGCAACAGTGTGTAATTTGCTCCGCAAACAACTGAGCGCCAATACCAACTGTCGCCAGGAAAAGTCCCAATCCATCTCTCCAATCATAGTTGCCGAAGTTAACCTGGAGATCGGATTTGCCTGGATTCCATAAAAACTGGTTAATCTTTTCGACAGTTTGTAACTTTTCCTCCTTATCAGTCGGAGAAGGATCTGTCAGCGGAATTTCGCCCTTGCGAGTCAGCAGTACCACCTGATAGGCAGGGCGCTGATAGGCAGAATGACCACCAGGAAGCTCTTGCTTCAGGGCTGCCCGACGCAGATCGGTCAGAGCAATCTCTCGATCTGTAGCGGTAAAACCGCTAGAAACATCAAGGACACAAATATTTTTATCCCCCGAAATTCCCGCTATGGATTGGCGCTGACAGGCAAAACCCGTGACACTGCCAATCCCAATAAAAATGATACCTGTAATTGAGATTAATGTACTGCAGATACGAACGCCCAACGATCGGGGCTGTAAATTGAGCCCGGATTTGGGCTGTACCACAATCAACATGGTTCATCTCGTCTAGAAGCAACGGCAAGTACTGAAGGCAAAGCAATCTTAACTGGCAGTAAAACGCGATCGTAATCCCTATTTTTGAGTTCTACTGATGCAAAAATACTGACGCTGTTTAGGAGGAATTCTCATGAGTAAATTTGTGCCAAATTTACTAAACAGGTTAAGCGCTAAAACGTGATAATCCTAACTGTTTCTTTACTTAGGATGCCCACAACGCTCCGGAGAATTTCAAGAATTTCTTGCACAATTTCAACCGTGAAGATGTGTTGACAGAGCAAATCTTTTCTTTTTTAAGTTGACACCTGCTGCAAGCAGTACCGATAATTATAGTTTGTGTGAATTTGAGGCTATTAGACACCCTTGGCTAACGTTATTGTCATTGGTGCCCAATGGGGCGACGAAGGAAAGGGAAAAATTACCGATTTACTCAGTAAATCGGCCAATATCGTCGTGCGTTACCAGGGGGGCGTCAATGCAGGACATACAGTTGTTGTGAAGGATCAGACCTTTAAGCTCCATCTGATCCCCTCCGGGATTTTGTATCCCGATACGGAGTGTATTATTGGTTCCGGAACCGTCATCGATCCTAAGGTTTTGATTAGCGAACTGGATCAACTGGAAGCGCTGAACGTCTCAACCCAGAATCTGTTGATTTCGGAAACTGCTCATATCACGATGCCCTACCATCAGATGATCGATCTGGCATCGGAGGAGCGGCGAGGCAACCAGAAAATTGGTACTACAGGGCGAGGGATTGGTCCCACCTATGCCGATAAGTCGGAACGTATTGGCATCCGCGTCCTGGATTTAATGGATCCAGAAGCTCTGCGACAGCAACTCCACTGGACTATTAATTACAAAAATGCTGTGCTGGAGAAATTATACGGACTGTCGCTGCTCGATCCGGAGAAAGTGATTGCTGAGTACACTGACTATGCCGAACGTTTGCGTCCGCATGTAGTAGATAGTTCGTTGAAAATTTACGATGCTATCCAGCGGCGACGAAATATTCTGTTTGAGGGCGCTCAGGGTACGTTGCTGGATCTCGATCATGGCACCTACCCTTATGTCACCTCTTCCAATCCAGTGGCAGGCGGGGCCTGTGTCGGGGCTGGGGTTGGCCCAACGATGATCGATCGTGTCATTGGTGTGGCAAAGGCATATACTACCCGTGTGGGGGAAGGGCCTTTCCCAACAGAAATGGATGGCGAACTGGGCGAACTGTTATGCGATTTGGGGGCTGAGTTTGGCACAACTACTGGCCGCAAACGGCGTTGTGGTTGGTTCGATGCGGTGATTGGTCGCTATGCGGTTCGGATCAATGGCATGGATTGCCTCGCTATTACCAAGCTCGATGTGCTTGACACGCTCTCGGAAATTAAGGTTTGTGTTGCCTATGAAATTGACGGTCAACCCTGCCGGGATTTTCCCAGCAGTGCCCGCCAATTTGCTTCCTGTCGCCCTGTTTACAAAGCAATGCCCGGTTGGCAGCAATCTACCGCTGATTGTCGCTCCCTGGAAGATCTGCCTTCCCAGGCGCTTGACTATCTCAAATTTCTGGCAGAACTGATGGAAGTGCCGATTGCGATTGTTTCCCTTGGTGCCAGTCGCGACCAAACCATTATTGTGGAAGATCCAATCCACGGTCCTAAACGGGCTTTGTTGTATCCTAACGGCGCACCTGTTGTTTCTGAAGTTTAAGTGCTAAAACAAAAATCGAACCTATGGAACTTACTGTTGAATGTCAAAAGCGAGTCCCTGGCAGCAAGCCGAATGCCTTACGACGGGAAGGCTTTATTCCTGCTGTTTTGTATGGCCATAATGGAGTTGAGTCTGTTTCGCTGACAGTTAATGCAAAGACTGCTGAAACCCTGCTCAAAAAAGCCTCGGTGAATAATACTTTGATCGAGGTTCAGGTACCAGAATTGCCATGGAACGGTCAAGTGCTGCTCAGAGAAGTGCAAGCCCATCCCTGGAAAGGATTTTTGCAACACCTTAGTTTCTTCGCAGTGAGCGCTGAGTCGGCCATTGATGTGGTTGTTCCTGTGCATGTGGTTGGAGAGGCTGTGGGGGTCAAGCTCTATAGCGGCATTTTGGAAACAACGATGACTGAGATGCATATCCGATGCAAACCCGGAGATATTCCAGAGTCGATTGAAATTGATATTTCTGAGCTGAATGTCGGGCAGAACTTGCTGGTCAGAGATATTGTTTTGCCTGCAGGCGTTAATGTGTTGGATGATTCGGAAAGGGCCGTTGTCAATATTCTGTCTTCTCGCCTGACTGTCGAGGCGGCGGCTGAGGCTGAGGAGTAAGCTTAGATTGACTATTTGAGCGAAAAGGAACTCGCTTAAGTCAGTGTTTCGGCATGGGTTGCTGAAAGAATGAATTGGCCCCTGATATTTTAGGATTACGGGTGCTTATTTGTTTTTCATTTGCTCATGCCCTTGTTCTTGTACAAGTGCAGATCTGCGATCGCGCGACAGCAGATGTGCCTGCCTGAGTAGTGGCTTTTGGGTGTGCTGTGCGATCGCGAAAATTGCACCAATAGCCATTTAATATTATTGGTATAGCACTACGCATAGACGTAAGGACGGAGAATGTGTGTACCTCCCGCTTTGCGGGAGGTACACACAAACCTAAACCCGTAGAGCTATAACGACCGAAGAATAAGGATTTTAGAGCGTGTAGGTGGAACCTGCCTGCTCTAGAATTTTTGTCAGTTAAAGGCATGCCTGATGCGGGTTAGGGACTATATGAATGAGCGATTCTGAACTGCCGCTTCTGATTCAACAAATGTTACAACCGGGCTTTTATCCTCACCCGGTGGTGGAACCGATTCAGTTAATTCAGACCCACGCATCTTATGTGTTGCTGACTGGCGATCGCGCTTACAAGTTAAAAAAAACAGTTAACTTTGGCTTTTTAGACTATTCAACCTTGGAAAAACGTCAGTACTTTTGTTCTGAAGAACTGCGGCTGAATCAACGTGGCGCACCCGACCTGTATCTAGATGTTGTGCCGATTTTTCAAACTAAAACGGAATTCAACTTGTCGAGCAGAGGTGAACCTGTAGAGTATGCAGTACAAATGCGCCAATTTCCCCAAGAAAACCTCTTCAGCAGTTTGTTCGAGCGCAGGAAACTGTCGGTAGAGCTGCTAGAGGAACTGGGAAAAGTAGTTGCTAATTTTCACACTCAGGCTACCAGTACTCCATACATTCGCAGTTTTGGCTCTGTGAACCGCATTCGAGCTGCATTTGACGACAATTATCAGCAAACAGAGAAATATATTGGCGGCCCTCAGACCCAGAGTCAACTCGAAGCAACACGACAATATACCGATTGTTTCTTTGACCAACACCAGGACTTGTTCGCAAGTCGAATCCAGACCCATCGAATCCGGGAATGTCATGGAGATTTGCACTTAAGGAATATTTGTTTATGGCAAGACAAAATACAGTTGTTCGACTGTATTGAATTCAGCGAAATATTCCGGTTTGTAGATGTTATGTACGATGTTGCCTTTACAGTCATGGATTTGGAAGCTGGGCCAAATTCAACTCTAGCGAATACGTTTTTAAATACTTATATTGAACAAACAGCGGATTGGGAAGGATTGCAACTCCTACCGCTTTATTGCAGCCGTCAAGCCTATGTACGAGCCAAGGTCACCTCGTTTCTATTAGACAATCCGATGATGGCTGCAACTGCCAGGACAGCAACAGAAGCGATGGCAGCTCGTTACTATCAGTTAGCCTGGCAATATACGAAGCCGCGTCAGGGACGCCTGCTTTTGATGGCAGGTTTATCAGGCTCTGGGAAAAGTACAGTTGCTCGCATACTGGCTCGTTCCCTGGGAGCAATTCACATCCGCTCTGATGCAGTGCGCAAGCATTTAGCGGGCATTCCTCTGGAATCAAAAGGGGATGCTAAGATCTATAGCCCAGCCATGGGTAATCGAACGTACGATCGGTTGTTGCAGCTGGGAATTTTGCTAGCAATTCAAGGTTTTCCGGTTATCCTAGACGCAAAATACGATCGTCGGGCCTTACGGTTGACAGTTGCAGAACAGGCAAAGGCACAACGAATTCCCTTTCATATTTGCCATTGCACAGCTCCATCAGGGGTATTGGCCGATCGCTTGCAGCAACGCCAAGACGACATTTCTGATGCCACTGCCGATCTTCTGGTTCGTCAGCAAGCTGGATGGGAATCCTTCACTGAAGTTGAACAGGGGTATGTGAAAACGGTGGATACCACCCAGGATGTAGAGTCGCAATTGGCATGGATTTAGGGCGAGGTTCCAGGTTTCAGGGGACTGGATGTTAAGGGTTTGACTATGGGTTAACAGCAAGGATAGTTTTTTGCCTTAAGCTTTCGGCCTTCTACTATAAAGGGTAGTGGTAAACAAGTAAGGATTTTTGTTGAGTATAAGAATCATCATAACAATTTGACTTGGAGATGCAACTGATGAAATTGGCAGAATGTTTGTCCAGTCAGCCTTTCTTCAATCCAAAATCGGCAATCTAAAATCCAAAATGGTACCAGGAGGTTGGTTCAGGTGGCTGAGACTTCTTCTTCTCCAAAAAAATCTAACAAAGAAAAGGATACGACTTGGTTTTCGACCGGGGTCAAAGTGGCATTGCAGTTATGGTTGTTGTTCCTGATCGGTTTTTTCTTTTCAGGAACTCCGGTTGAGCTGAGTATTGTTTTTGGGGCACTGGGAGGGTGTGCTGGAGGAATACTTGCTGCCTGGCTAAAGCAAACCGAGGCTCCGGCTGGGGTAGAGAAAATTGAGGAGCAGATTGAGGAGGAACCTCTTGCTCCCCTGATTGCTGCCCGCTTGAAACGTCAGGAGAAGTACAAAAACAAAAATCAGAAGAAGGATCGTCGTCCAGCGTTATTAAGTCGGTTGCTGAGAAGAAGGTCTGGTTCGCGTCAGTTCCGTCGGTAGCGCTCAAGGTCAGTCCATTCTATTCGGCAAAAGTCCATAGGGCTTTTACCCGATCAGATATACACCCGATCGTCAACTTCCCAATTTCGGAACAAAAACATGTGGGTTTGGCAAAGCTTGGCATAGAGGATCGCTTGTTCAAGGGGGGCTAGAGGAGAATGGTATTTACTTAAGCAGATTACATCCGTTTGAATACTGGGCAGTAGGATGGGCAAAGGGTTATGCCCGTGCCCATCAGAGAGCCTGTGATGGGCACGCTTTGCTTTGCCCATCCTACGCTTAAGTAAGCGCCATTCGGAGCTAGGGGAAAACTGATACTTTTCAAACAGTCTCTAAACCACCTGTCGTCAACTTCTGCCTCCTGCCTCCTGCCTTCTGCCACAAAAATGGGATAGTGGTAAACAGGTCAAGATTTTTGGGCTTGTGGGGAAACTGGCGCGCTCAAAAATCCTGATTGATTGCGGATGACCCAAAGTGGATGGGGTTAATTCATGTTTTTGTTTCTTTCTAAGGTACTCCCTCTATTGCTATACCCTCTGGGTTTGGCATGCGTGCTAATGCTGGTGGCTTTGGTGACTATGCGAAGACGACCGCGTCTGGCCACAAGGGCTATTGTATTGGCATTGCTGGTGTTGCTGGCGGGGGGAAATGGTTGGGTGGCGAATTGGTTTGTGCGATCGCTAGAGGGTCGGGCTGTGCCTTCAGCGCCTTTGCCAAATGCGGATGCGATTGTTGTATTGGGGGGATGTTTGAGATCGGGGTTTGCCCCTCGGCCCGCACCAGACTTTACGGAAGCGGGCGATCGGGTGCTCTATGCTGCCCAGCTTTATCAAGAAGGCAAGGCCCCGCTAGTGATTGTTAGCGGTGGGCGAGTGGATTGGCGCGGCAGCGGCCCGCCGGAGTCTGGCGATATGGCAAAGATTCTGGAGCGATTGGGGGTACCTGTGTCAGCGATTGTGGAAGAACCAAAGGCCCTGAATACTTATGAAAATGCGGTTAATGTGAAGAAAATCATGGATGAGCGGGGAATTCAGCGGGTTCTGTTGGTAACGTCTGCGATGCATATGCTGCGATCGCGCTTAATTTTCAAGCGTCAGAAAATTGATGCCATCCCTGCTCCCACTGATTTCTTGGTGACAGAGCCTGACATGGCAGAATTGCAAAGCAGCTCGAAAGCAACCTTAATCAATTTTGTCCCCGATGTGGATCGGTTGCAAAAGCTAACCCGATCCTTAAAGGAATATCTGGGGATTGTCATCTATCGTCTGCGAGGTTGGTTATGAGCGACACGACATCTCGCGACGCGATTTTATTAATTACTCACAGCGGTGATTTTTTCACTCCTGAAGCCGTCCAAGCGTTTTTCCAGTAGGTGCAAATGTAAAATTCGCCTATCAAAACGGCGAATCTGCGATCCAGAATTTTAACTTGGACATTCAACCCGGGATGTCGGTAGTGTTAGTGGGGTCTTCTGGCGCTGGGAAAAGCACGATTGCGAAACTGGCGGTTCGTTTTTACGACCTGCAATCAGGACTAGTTTTGCTGGATAGACACGATTTGCGGGATATGCGTTGAAGTTCGTTGCGATCGCACATTGGCATTGTCCCCCAAGAAACTTTACTGCTCTACGGCACGGTCCGGGACAACATCGCCTACGGTAAGCTAAATGCAACTGATGAAGAAATTGAAGCCGCAGCCAGAGCCGCCAATGCCCACGACTTCATTATCAGTTTTCCTGAGGGCTATCAATCCATTATTGGCGAGCAGGGAATAAAACTCTCAGGCAGGCAGCGACAGCGGCCAGCAATTGCCAGAGTTTTGCTCAAAAATCCCCAAATTGTCATTTTAGATGAAGCCACCTCGTCGTTAGACTCGGAATCAGAACACCTGATTCAGCAGTCCATAAAACAGCTCTTCCAGGGACGCACCAGCTTAGTTATTGCCCATCGACTGTCCACAATTTGTCATGTCGATCGAATTGTCGCGATCGAAAAAGGGGAGATTGTAGAAACGGGAACCCATGCAGAACTAATCGCTCAAGCGGGCAGGTATGCCTATCTCTATGGGCTGCAACTCCGTTGAAATGAGTGCCGTTCCACTCGATCGGATTATTCTTCATCGGCTGTGTTCAGTCGAAAGGTAGCGATTTTCCACGGTGCCAGGCTAAAGTTTTGGCCGTCTGTCGACCGTCCTGATTCGGCTGTGGGGCGTTCGAGCAAATCAACGGGTTGGGCAGTAGTGCAGGAGAGTCGTCGATCGCCGATGGTCACCAAATTGCCCTGGAGCTGCGCTGGTTCGCCGTGGCACTCGTAGCAGCGCAAAATCCATTGTTTCGGGCAGGAATGAGGATCGTCTTCTGCGGGCTTAAAGGCCGTTAAGATCAGATTGTCGGCGGATAAGGTCAGAAGTGAGGCACTGGGCGGAAGGGATACTGTGTTTTGCGTTCTGTTATTAACTGGCAGTTGAATGATTTGCAAGGGCAGATTGAGTTCGTAACCGCGTTTTACGGTGTGGGCAGCCTGCCAGTTTCCGGCATGGGGATAGAGAGCGTAGGTGAAGTGGTGATAACCTTTATCGGCTTCTGGATCGGGCCATTTGGGGCCTTTTAACAAGGTTAAACGTAACCGATCGGGTTGGCTGTCGTAGCCATGTTTGCAATCGTTTAACAGACTAGCGCCCCATTCTTCACGGTTGGATTTGGTTGTCGGGTCGGTTGGGATCTCGGCAGTGAGATCGGCCCAGTGGAGGGCGGGAACTTCCCACTTTGCTTTTTCATCGGCAGTGCGGGGGCGGGTGGGACGCTGGATAGTGCCGTAGGGCATTTCGTAGCTGGCACGATCGGTATCCAGAGCAAGAGGGAAAGTGGCTTTGACCAGGACGTGACGTTCTTGCCAGTTTGCTGTGGTTTCGATTTTGAGCAAACTGGAGTGGGTTTGCAGGATGTAATCTTGTTGGAAGGTGGATTGTCCGATCTGACGGGTGATGCGCAGGCGGTGCTGAATGGGGCCATGCTCAAGGAACGCGATCGCAGTCAACGCTGCAGGCGGTAAAGGATGGTCAGCATAGTCAGTGGCAATGTTCCAGGCATCCCAATAACCGGGGCGGTCGTGCCATGCCTGCAGCTGATTTCCTGGCCCGCTGAGGATTTCTCGCTGCTGTTGCTTGTCAAAAACGCTGCTCAGATCGCCTGTTTGCGGATCGACAACGACTCGCAAGCATTCGTTTTCCAGAACAAAGTCTTCTGTGGGGTGTGGGGTGTGGGGTGTGGGATGTGGAGGATCGATCGCAATGGCTCGCAACCAGAAAAGGCGATAGCCGACGGAAGGAATGTCAGTTGCCAGAAAAAGCAAGGTTGGAGAGTCGTCGGTAGCGGATTGTTGTTTTTGAGTAGGAAGAGTATTTCCTGCCAAATCGTAAACTTGCCAGTCTATCATCTTGTCTGTGGGTTCAACCCTCGGTTTCGATCCGGCGGGCAAGGACAGGACAACCACGTCTGAGCGCTGCCAGTTCAGGGGATTGAAGATAATAATGGGTTGACAATCAGGGTGAGGCGGAGCGGGAAGTGCAATGTGGGATGCGATCGCAGCCAAAGATCGTTCCAACACCTGCTCAGCCACCTGTGCTGCTGCCTGCCAATCTCGATTCGCATCCACAAAAACTTCTGGAATGGCCGAACCCGGCAGAATATCATGGAACTGATTAAACAGCACCCGCTTCCAGGCATCTTCCAGGGCTGCTTTGGGATACGCCATCCTCGTCTGCAACGACGCCAACGACGCAAACAACTCCGCCTGATACAACCCCTGCTCGCAGCGGCGATTCCAGCGCTTCTGATCCGCATGGCTAGTATAGCAACCCCGATGAAACTCTAAATAAAGCTCATCATCCCAAACGGGTAATGGTTGATTGTTAATGGTTAATGGTTGATTGTTAATGGTTAATTGACGCTCTTCGCGGCTCTCGTCTTGATTCCCTATTCCCCGTTCCCCGTTCCCCATTCCCCCTGCTTCCTCCACTCCCTCCGCTTCCTTCTGCCCTCTGCCCTCTGCCTTCTGCCTTACTTCCCCTTCCCCGTCCCCCGTTCCCCCCCCGTTCCCTAACAACGCCTCAATCTGCTGCAAATACGCTGTTGCGGTCGTAAATTCGATGTTGGGAAAATAGAGCGACTGCTGCCAGCGTTCCACCCGTTCCAGCATCTCTCGACTGGGGCCACCCCCGTGGTCGCCCACTCCGGGTAACCAGAGCGCAGTTTTCACCTGGGTTTTGGCCTCCCAGGTTCTGGCATAGTCCGCCATTTTAATCGGATCGGTGTCCTGACCAATAGGGGGTAAGGTGAGACTGAAGATTTGGGTACCGTCAGGGGCGCGCCACCAGAACACTTGATGGGGAAATTCAGTCGTATCGTTCCAACCCAATTTTTGGGTAGCAAAGTAGTCAATGCCGCCTTGCTTCAAGATCTGGGGCAACTGCCAGCAGAAACCAAAACTATCAGGCAACCAGGCAACGGCACACAATTGGCCAAATTTTTCCAGCATATAACGCTGGCCATAGAGCACCTGACGGGTAATCGATTCGCCACTGACCAGTTGTAGCTCTGGCTCAACCCACAAGCCTGCAGCGACTTCCCAGGTACCTGCTGTTGCCCGTTGCTGAATCAAGGTAAAGAGTTCAGGCCGGTGGCGTTCGAGCCAATCGTAGAGCGCAGCCGTGGAATGGGAAAAGGTGAGGTGAGGAAAATCCTGTTGCAGGTTCAACACCGATTGAAAAGTGCGCTCGGCCACATCCCAGGTTTCGCTGACGGGCCACAACCAGGCCATATCCAAATGAGCGTGGCTAACCAGTCGTAACTGGCGCTGTTGCAGCCATTGCCCCAGGGGGTGGAGGCGTTGGCGCAGTTGCACCAGAGAATCGTCGAAGGCGTCGCGGTCTGCTAGTCTTGACCAATCCAGGGTGCCGATCGCGCTCGCCACACTTTCCAACTGCTCTGGCCAGAACTGGGTCAAATATCCTTGTAAAGTGGCTAACTCATCTGCCACAAAACTGGGGTCAGGCCGCTCCCGATCCAGCGACTCGAAACACAGCATCGACTTGACCAACGCTCCCGGATCGTGCCCCGGACTGACCAGACGCAGCGCGATCGCAAACCTCTCCCCCGGTTCCACAGCAGCACTCATCTGGAAGCGAGCATAACAATCGAACAAATCCCCCCGCTGCACCAAATGACCGTTGACAAAAATTTGAGCATCCTCCGCCCACCAGACCAACGCTAATCGCAATGCCAGGCCCTTTAATGGATAGCCCTGCAAATCCTCCGGCATGATCCATTGCTGACTCAGCCACAACACCTGCCGTTCCGCAGGCCAGGCCACATGCTCCCGCTCGTTCACTGCAGCGATCGGCCAACGTTGCCAGCATCCAGACCGCAGCGCATCAGCCAGCGGTAAATCCTCAGCACAAACATGCCACTGCCCCTGAAGATTGAACTGAGCCAGTCGGCGCAGACGTTCAATGGTTTGCGACACGGCCCGTTGGCACAACAGCCTCTCTGAAGAATCCCCTCCTTGCAAACTTTCATTAGCCAGATTTAGCGCTGAGTCAGTCATTTTCCGGTAAGATAAGGACACTATCTAGTATTACTGTTCGTGGCTCATTATTAATTGTTTATGGCTAATTGTTCATGGCTAATTGTTCATGGCCCATGGTCGATCGCTGACCGCTAATTACAGAGCGCTAATTGCCAATCGCTAAAAGCTGATGGCTAACCGCTAACCGCTAATTGCCAATCGCTAACCGCTAATTGCCGATCGCTAACCGCTAACTGCCTCCAAACCCATGTCTTCTAATTCTTCTGGCCCCTACCAAAGCAAAGTCTTAACCTTTATTTCCCGACAGTCGCGCCAATGGATTGACCAGGGACAACAAGCACTTCGCCATGCAGCGATTGGTGCCGCATGGGGCTTGCAGCTTGTCCTTGCTCCCGTGCTTTGGTTATTGCAGGGGGCAACAGCAGCCGGTCAGCAACTCCAGCAGGCGGTCGAGGAAAAAGTACCGCAGTTAAAAGCCATGGCGAATCTCTTTCGTACCCATGGGGCAGCGGACGCCCCTGAGCAGACAGCGAATCTTGAAGACAAAAAAATAACGGTTCCGCCGCTACCGAACCGGACAAGCTGGCCTCCCACCTCAGAAACCCCAATCCACACTATCCTGCAAACTGTTCGCAAATTCTCGTTCCCCGAAGATTTAGCAGCGTCTTGCCTCTCCCTACCAATTCAATCCATCCAGGGTAACGCTGCTGATGCACTGACATCATTTAATCAAACGCTTCAAGATCGAACCCTCAAAACTCAACTTCTCAAGAATCAGGCAACTTCGGGAAATTTAGCGATTGTTGAGGTATCAGAAGATTCGGTCGGCTCAGCAGACAAACGAATGCAGACACTCACGACCGTTGGCTGCGCTCAACCGCTTCATACTGCTTTTCCCCTTCAGATTCGTGCTATTGCCACCTTGCTGGAAACGCGCAAGCTGGTGTTAGTAACCGAGCAAAACCTGATCCTGGACATTTTAACTCCCGATCAACAGCAAAAATTGCACCACCGCATCGTTTGGGAAACCTTGAAATATCAGCACTACCAGCAAGTCGTCGGTACGATTCAAAAGCGTTTCGAGCGTTACCAGAAATCGCCCCTTGCCCGATATCTGAACAACCTACCAGCAAGCCAGGGATTATCGCGTTTGACCACCTGGTTCGAGCCTGCATTTGCGCAATGGGCGCAGCCCCTGTTCGAAAAGATTTTGTCCCGTCTTTTCCATCTCCCTCTGGCTTCTGCCCCTCAGCCTGCTGGATCCAATTCTGAGGATCCTTCCATTTCATCCCAGGCCGATGAAACAGCATCAGCGCTACCCGGCTTCAAACTCAGGATCCCTAATTTTTTGAACGCTGACCTTTGGCAAGCACTGAAACCTCCTGGTGCGCTGGTACCGCTCAACCGTGTTCTGGAGCAGATCGAAATTCCTCCCTTCTCCTCTGCAGCGGAACTGTCTGCAACCTTAGCGGATCGCGGTCAAGATCTGCTGCAACAAGTCCAGGATGGTATAGCAGCTTTGCTACACCCCTACCTATCGGATCGCTCAACTGCTCTTCCTGGAGGGCAATCGGCTGCATCTGGCCAAACCACAGGACTGCTTAATGCTGCTGATACTCCCAATGGTTTCCCGCATACGTTAATGTTGACAGCTCTGCAGCAGTTGTTTGCCGAGGGGAAGAGCTTGTTCTTCAATCAAACCTCTGACCAAAGCCAAATTCCTGCTTTGCCAGAAGCAGGTAATCTGCCTGCAGATCCGCCTTTCCTGGCCGCCTTCAAAGCGCTGGCATCGCTTCTTCCTCACAGACAAACCCAATCGTCATCCCCCCAAGCAGTTGCGCCTCAATGCCTGTATCCGCAGGAAGACGATCCCTGGCTGACTGCTGACGACCTGTTCAGCGGTAGTTCCTTCGCTGCTGCAGTTGCACCTTCCACCCTCGATCCAACTGCTGCCAACAAACCGCTGGAAACTACTTTGCCATTGGATTACCACCTGAATAGCGCGGATGCGGCTTCGCTCCGTCTGCCTCCTGCCAATTGGTTAACTGATCTGGGGCAGGGGATTCGCGATCGCATCCGCAAAACCCTCCACCATCTCCACTCTCGTCTCTCCTTCCCCCAATCGGATGCCCCCACCGTAACTGCGGACGCAGATACCAGCCAACTCTCCACCGAATGCCAGCCCACCACCCCCGAATTCACCCCCGACTGGATCGAAACCCCAGCCACCCAGGTCGGTTACATCAAACATCCCTTAGAACGACTTCTCGAGTGGTTCGACCGCATCATGTTCTGGATCGAAAAACAGATCGCTAACCTCTGGCACTGGCTTCAAACCAGGTAGGAAAAATGGTTGCAGGACTACTGACAAGACAATAGACTCATCCGGAAATTGGAGTGGAAGCCCCCCACTCCAGTTCTCGGACAGGTCTAAGAGCGATGTTTGAAAAGTCCTAATACAGGTAGCAAAACACCCAATACTGTTGGTTTAGAAACGAGAATTAATTTCTCACGTAGGGAGTAGGGACACGGCATTGCCGTGTCCCTACAAGTCTATTTTTCGTAAAGTGATTGAATCTGCTATCCTTAACCGAACAGTATTGGAAAAACACCTCAGATCAGATCCCCCTAAATCCCCCTAAAAAAGCTATCCATTAGGCAAAAGTCCGCAGGATTTTTACCCGCTCAGACATCCACTCGATCTCCAACTTCCCCATTTTGGAACGAAAGCATGCGGGTTTGGACGAGATCTGCGTAAAGGATAGCTTAAAAAGGGGGAGTAGGGAGGATCCAATACTTTTCAAACATCCTCTAATGTTACTCGTTTTACCCAAGCAATCTTTGTTATCTAAATTTCGCCAAACAAAGTTTGATCTTTTCAGCCAAAACCTGCACATCTGGTTCATTTAGTATTGTGTTATGGTGACCTGGAACCATGTAGATATCTAACCCTTCTGTTGCCAATTGTTTCCAGTAATCGTATCTGACTAATCCAAACCTCTTCCGGTAATCGGTTAACAATAGATTGATGGTACCTTGATAAGTCGCTTTCGGTTTATATTTGCGAAATGCTCTTCTTTGCTGCTCAAACAGATTGATTAACTCTCGTTTTTTTTCTACTGGTAAATTGGATTGGTTGATCTTTTCTACATCGTTAGGGTAGCGATTGCCTTTCGAATTTCTAGTTAAAAACTTATCTTTTATTCGGGTCAGCAATTGCTTCCTTTGCCAATGGAATTGAATTTGGTACAGGTAATATAACCAGGGTGAAGCATTAACATTAGATTTGTCTTCTATACTACGAAACGTTTCATAACTGGGATCTAGCATAATTAGATGAACTTGTTTCTTTTGTTCTTTTAACTGTAAGGCCATTTCATAAATTATGGCTGCTCCTACGCCGCATCTTCCTGACAAGATATAAGGCTCTTGAGAGTCTACTTTCAGCATTTGTTCAATGTAATATGCTGCTATTTCTTCAATTGTTGCTAACGTTGTTTCTGGATCTTCAATCTCAATCGATTGGAAACAGTAACAGGGGTATTGTATTGGTAAATAGCTCACAAGGTGATGATACTGCAATGCTGTACTTGAGCCTGGAGCAACAAAAAATATAGGAGGGTAATTGCCTTCGCTTCTAATAGCAACTATTCCAGCAGACTCTTTAATTGTTCTCTGGTGATTCAGGTCTTGACCTTGAACGACATCCTCTATCTCTGCTTGAGCCTTATTCAGACAGGTCTTTAATTTTTGGGCGACTATCTGAACAGTCGGTTCTCGCAACATCGTATCGTGAAAACCCTCAATTTCTTGGAGGTCTACCCCTCCCGTAGCCAGCTTATCCCAGCCTAATAGTAAAGGTTTGTGAGCGAACTGTGAATCCTGCCGCGTGCATCGAAAAAGAGTCACCTTCCCCGAATAAACTTTAGGAACATAATCATAGCTAGCCTGGGCATTGGTCTTTAAAAGGTAATGGTGTCGCAAAAGGTGGGGCAAACTCCAACCCTGACTAATGTACAAATCGCAGGCTATATCCTTTAATTGCTGCAGACTTTGTTCCTTGATCCTATTGACTCGTCCCTTAATTTTCCCAGAAATGTAAGTAATCTTTCCTATGAAATTAAGTTTTTCCATCTCCTTGAGAATATTAGAAGCTCGGGCAGAGCGGCTTTTGGGACGTTGTTGGATCCTTATTTTGGGAGAGAAAGCATCCAACAGAGCCAGTAGTGCCACCTTTTGGCCTTGCGCTTGTAGCTGTTGAGCCATTTCATAAGCAACCAGGCCGCCAAAGCAAAAACCAGCTAAAAAATAAGGCCCCTTATGCTGTATAGTCTGCATTTCTTTGACATAGCAAGCTGCCATATCTTCTATTTGCGTACGGGGGAGCTGGATACCATCGCTTCCTCGTGCTTGGAACCCATAGAGGGGACGATCTTTTCCCAGAAGATGTGTCAAAATGTGGTTGCGGAGAGTGTTTCCTCCAACCCCATGGGGGAAAAACAAAGGGGGCTTAGAACCACCAGACTGCAGCAATACCAGAGAAGACCAGGACACTGGTAATCCTTCTCCACGAATAATATTGGCCAATTGCTCAACTGTCGGTGCCTGAAAAAGAGTCGCCAGGGACAGATTCATGCTCATTGTCTTCTCCATTTCGACAAATAAGCGTACAGCTAGGAGCGAGTGCCCTCCCAGCGCGAAAAAATTGTCCCTAATGCCAACAGGCTGAATACCCAGAACTTTTTCCCAGATGTTTGCCAGCTGAATTTCCAAATCATCCCGCGGAGCCACAAAATTTTCTTCTAATTCTTGTCTGTTTTGGTCAGGAGCTGGCAAAGCACGTCGGTTTACTTTGCCACTGGGAGTTAAGGGTAAAGCCTTCAGCATCACAAAGTTAGAAGGCACCATGTAGTCAGGCAGTTTTTGTTTAAGAAAGCGGCGCAATTCATCAATAGTCAAGGAAGTTGCTTGACGTTGGACAACATAAGCCACCAGACACTTATGCTCCGTTACCTCTTCCCTAACTATCACCGCAGTCTTCTCCACAGCAGGGTATTGAGCCAGTGTGGACTCAACCTCACCCAGTTCAATGCGGAAGCCACGAACCTTGACCTGGGAGTCGATACGACCGAGAAATTCAATATTGCCATCAGGCAAATAGCGAGCCAGATCGCCAGTTTTATAAAGACGATCGCAGCACGAACTTCCCCCAGCTAATTCTGCATCAACAAAGGGGTTGGCAATAAATTTTGCAGCGGTTAAATCCGGGCGATTCAGATATCCAGCCGCCAAACACACCCCACCAATATAAAGCTCCCCAACGACTCCAATCGGAACCAACTGTTCCCAGGCATCAAGGATATAGAGTTGAGTATTCGCAATGGGACGACCGATCGAAGGCAACATCGACCATCGATCGATAGCACTATCCAACGTCAAAGCAGTCACTACATGGCTTTCGGAAGGACCATAATGATTGTGCAAGGTGCAATTGGGCAACCGGGAAAAGAGATGACGGATTGCAGGTACGATCTGTAGCTGCTCTCCAGCAGTAATGATTTCCTGCAATTGGCTGGGTAAAGTCTCTGTTGTCTTCGCCACCTCAGCAAGTTGGCGTAAAGCCACAAAAGGTAGAAATAAACGAGCGATCGACTGTTCCTGCAACAACTGCAACAGAGCCATTGGATCTCGCCTCAACTCCTCCGAGATCAACACCAGGGTACCTCCAGCGCACCAGGTCGAAAATATCTCCTGAAAGGACACATCAAAACTAATCGGTGCAAATTGCAGGGTTCTAGCATCAGGAGGAACAGCAGTATGTTGCACTTGCCAGCAAATCAAGTTCGCTAAAGCCCGATGAGGCATCGCAACCCCTTTGGGTTGTCCAGTAGAACCAGAGGTGTAAATGATATAAGCCAAACGATCCGGTTGAGTTTGGTGCAGAAGATTAGTGGTGGATTGTTGGGAAACGATTGCCCAATCCCTATCCAGACAAACTGTATGCTTAGCTACTTCAGGTAATTGGCCTACCAGGTTCTGTTGGGTGAGCAAAACAGTAGCCTGGGAGTGGGACAACATATAAGTCAATCGTTCATGAGGATAAGTTGGATCTAACGGTACATAAGCTCCACCAGCCTTGAGAATGGCCAGAATACCCAAAGTTAGGTCGAGCGATCGCTCCACACAAATCCCAACAGCAACATCGGCACTGACACCCAAAGTTTGCAAATGGCGGGCCAACTGATTGGCCCGTTGGTTGAGTTCCCTATAGCTCAACTGTTGTTTACCAAACACAACTGCGACAGTATCAGGGGTAAGTCCGACCTGAGTTTCAAACAACTGATGAATGCATCGATCCGCTGGGTAGTCGCACAGAGTGTTATTCCAGCCCTGCAGTAGCTTTCGTTCCGTCACTGTCAAGAGAGGCAGGCGAGCAACTTGCTGTTCAACATCTGCCACAATTGCTTCCAGCAATTGCTCAAAATGCTGGATCATTCGGGTAATAGTCTGAGGGTCAAACAAATCCGTGTTGTATTCCCACCTCCCTTTCAAGCCCGATGAACCTTCCCGCATTGACAGCAGCAAATCGAACTTTGCTGTGTCCGTTTCCACATCCAGGAAACTCAATGTCATACCTGACAGATCGAGATCGGACATCGGCACATTTTGCAGGACAAACATCACCTGAAATAGCGGTGCATGGCTCATGTTCCGTTCTGGTTGTAAGGCTTCGACAACCCGTTCAAACGGAATATCCTGATGAGCATAGGCATCAAGAGTCATCTGTTGTATCCGGTTCAACAGTTCGCTAAAACTGGGATTGTCGGAAAAGTCAGACCGTAGCGCCAAGGTATTCGCAAAGAAGCCAATGAGAGGTTCGATTTCGGCCCGAGTGCGATTGGCAATAGGAAAGCCGACCACAATGTCAGTTTCACCGGAATAACGATAAAGCAGCGTTTGAAATGTCGCTAGCAACAGCATGAATAAGGTTACCTTCTGTTGCCGACACAAGGTGCGGAGGTTTTGGCTCAGATGCTCATTCAGTTCAAAGTACTCCTGGCTGCCCTGGAAGGTTTGCACTGGAGGTCGAGGACGATCGGTAGGCAACTCCAGCAACGGCGGAACGTTTGCTAGCTGTTTTTGCCAATAACTCAATTGTCTTTCAAGCACTTCTCCTTGTAACCACTGTCGTTGCCAGTGGGCAAAGTCCGCATATTGAATGGGTAAAGGTGCTAGGGGAGAAGCGCGATCCTCGCAGAAGGCGGTGTAGAGCTGGGACAATTCCCGTCGAAAAATCCCGGTCGACCAGCCATCGGATACAATGTGGTGCATTGTAATGGCAAGTACGTGGCTTGTTTTATCCAGCTTGAACAACTTGAAGCGAATCAGAATGTCCTGGGCCAGGATAAACGGTTGACGAACTTCAGCATCGATCAGGGTCTGAACTTGAGTGTCTTGTTCGGCTTTGGGTATAGCCTGTAAATCTATCAGAGGGACTTTAACCTCAGCATTCGGCTGAATCTTCTGATGCGCCACACCATTTTGGCTCGGAAAGGTTGTTCTCAGCACTTCATGACGTTGCACAATTTCTTGGAGACTTTGTTCCAGTGCCAACAGGTTCAAATAGCCCTCAAGCTTGCAAGCACTGGGAATGTTATAAACCGGGTTTGCCCCTTCAAGTTGGTCAAGAAACCAGAGACGTTGCTGTGCAAATGAGAGACAGAGGCGTTCTGGAGTGCGTTGTACTGCTTGAATTGGGGTATATATTGTTCCAGGGATATCTTCTTCTTGTAGCGAGGGTGGGATGTTGGCAGCTTTCTCTTCTACACTTTCAGCGTCCTTCAAATAGGCCAGGATGTCATCTTTACGTTCTGCAATTTCATCTTGCAAAGGAGGCTTTAGTACACCAGGGGGGGCACTGCATCTCAGCTTATCTCCATGAACAGTGAGCTTGATATTCAAATCCTTTAGATAGTCTAGAAATTCCTTCGTGTTCATAGCTCAATTTCCTCCCACGCCTCGGTTGCAGCGGATTCTATTGGGTCTGTTTTTTCTCGCTGAACCTGGAACACCCGATCGATTTGTTTAGCCCAGTCTGCTAAGGTTGGATAGTCAAAGAGACTCCGGAGTGGCAGTTCGACGTGGAGAGTTTGGCGGACTTGAGAAATGGCCTGGGTAGCCAGGAGAGAGTGACCGCCCAGATCGAAGAAGTTATCGCGAACGCCTACTTGCTTTCGCTTTAACAACCCGCACCAAATACGACTCAGTTGTTTTTCAAGGGGGGTGTGGGGGGCAGCAAATTCAGGATCGAGCATGGGTTGAGTCAAATCAGGCGCAGGCAGAGCTTGCCGATCGACTTTGCCATTTGGCGTTAGCGGCAACGATTCCAGGAAGACAAACGCTGACGGCATCATATAATCTGGCAGTTTTTGCTGTACAAAGTGACGTAAGTCGCTGGTTGCACAGTCCTGCCCCTGGATGAGAACGATATAGGCAACCAATTGCTTATCCGTTGTATCTGACTCAAACAGTTTGACGACGCATTTTCCTACCTTAGGATGTTGGGCTAAAACGGTCTCAATCTCTCCTAGTTCAACTCGGAATCCACGAATTTTTACCTGGAAATCTCGACGCCCCATTAACTCCAAATTTCCATCAGGTCGAGACCGAACTAAGTCTCCAGTGCGATATAAAAGCTCAGAGTTTTGTGAATAGGGATTAGGGACAAATCTTGCGCGAGTTAATTGCGGTAAGTTCAGGTAGCCACGAGCCAAACAAGCTCCAGCTACATACATTTCACCGACTGCACCGATGGGCACTGGTTTCAATGCTTGATTTAAACTGTAAACCCTGGTATTGGGCAGCGGTTTACCGATAGGAACCCGTTTGCTGCCCGCAGGCATCTGAGCTGTGTCGTATTCGGTCACGTTAGAAGAACACTCAGATGACCCATACAGATTTAGCAATGGTGCTTGAGGGAAGACAGTTCGCCAGCGGCTTGCCATGACTGGAGCGATGGGTTCTGCACTTGTGGTAGCCAACCTCAAACTATTCCATTCACCTGGGTGTAGTTCTCCTTGCTCCAGTATGCCTTGATAAACTGCAGGAGAGGCGAGAAAGTAAGAAACTCTATGACTAACAAGTTGTTGCCATAATAGGTTTGGATCGAGTAATTCTTGCCTGGATACAATCAGAGTCGGAATGCCCTGGAGTAGACCGCCAAAACATTCCCATGAGGCTGCCACGAGAGCATAAGACTTTTGCCAGGCAGTGATATCACCCGCTTGGAATGGATAAGCACGCCACATCCACTCCAGGCGATTTAAGACTGCATTGATAGGAATCAAAACCCCTTTTGGGTTGCCCGTCGAACCAGATGTATAGACGATATTAAGTAAATTATCGGGAGTGGTTAAATTAGGTAGATTGGAACAGTCTTCTTGTGCGATCGCAGACCAATCAGAATCCAGATAAATTTTTTGCCCACCATAGCGATCAAATACATCCAAAGACTCATGAAGTAAGAGCAAGGGTGGGTCAGTATCTTGGAGAATCTGTTCCAGCCTTACGGACGGATGATGAGGATCTAAAGGAATATAGACTCCCCCTGCCTTAAGCACCCCCAATATTGCTACAAGCATTTCAAAAGAGCGCTCAAGGTGAAGTGCAACCCTCACCTCGGGTCGAACTCCCAAACGTCTCAAATAGCGGGCTAATTGATTAGCCCGGTGATTGAGTTGTTGATAGCTAAGCTGTTCTTTCGCAAAGATAACTGCAGTTGCGTTAGGAGTTTGGGTAACTTGCTGCTCAAATAATTGATGAATGCACAGGTCGTTGCCAAAATCCACCTCAGTTTTATTGAAATCATAGAGCAGATGTTGTTTCTCTACCTCAGTCAGGCTATTCAATTGAGAAATGGGTAACTCAGGTTGGGCAACAATGCTCTGCAATAGAACCACAAAGTTTTGCAACATCCGTGCAATCGTTGCTTCCTCAAACAAGTCACTCATATAGGCCAATTGCAGAAAGATTTGCTCCCCATGCTCCTGAGCGTAGAGCGATAAGTCATATTTGACATAACCTGAATCAAGCTCGCTAAAAGAAATTTCTAAATCCTCATATTGCTCAGAGGTTTGCGGTAGATTCAACATGTTGAACATGACCTGGAACACAGGAGCCACATTAATATCTCGAACCGCCTTGACTGATTCCAGCATCCAAGGGAAAGGATACTCAGCATTAGTCAGTGCTCCAGTAACTGTAACGCGCACGCGCTCGATCAATTCCACGAAACTGGGTTCATCATCCAAGCGAGTGCGTAAAGGCAGCATATTCAGGAAAAAACCGACCAGATCTTCAGCGCCTGCACAGGTACGATTTGCAATCGGAGCCCCAACAATCAGGTCATCATCACCAGAATAAACCTTCAGCAAGACATTGAAAGCAGTCAATAACGTCATAAACAGCGTCGCGTTTTGCTGAGAACTCAGTTCTTTGAGGCGTTGAGACAAATCAGCATCCAATAGTACGCTCTGAGCGGCACCTCGGTAACTGGGTGAGGCTGGCAGGGGATAATCCCTGGGCAAATTTAAAATCGGCAGTTCTCCAGACAATTCTTGCTCCCAATACTCCTTTTGTGCCTGCAGTTGCTCCCGACAAATATTTTCCCGTTCCCAAACCACATAATTGCTAAAGTGAAGGTCTACTGGGGGAAGCGGGGGAATCTTACCCTGCAAGACACTCTGATAGAGGGATCCTAGATCCCGCATCATAATTGACAAACCCCAGAGATCCAGAATAATTTCGTGAAAGGTCAGTGCAATTTCGTATTCCTGCTCAGACAATTTGAACAATTGACCCTGGAGAAGGATATCTTTCTCCAGGTTAAAGGCACATTTTGCCTTCTCCTGCGTCATTTGCTCCATTGTTGATCGTCGCTCTGGTTGTGGGAAATGGGTGAGATCGATACAGGGTAAGTCATCCTTCAGATTCTGCGAAAATATCTGGTAAGGCTTACCGTCTTCCATACCAAACTGGGTTCTGAAAATAACATGCCGATCGAGTAGTGATTGCCAGGCTTGCTGAAGTATAGGAAGGTTAATCGATCCAACCAGGTGAATACTACCTTGAGCTGTATAATAAGGACTCTCTGGTTCTAACTGCCACAAAAACCAGATTCCCTCTTGAGCAACAGACAATGGATATTTTGTTCTTTGAGCATCTTTATGAAGTGTCAGCCCGGAGAGTGGCCCTTGGGTCAACGAAGTTTGGGCCAATGCCCTAATCTTAGCAATGGTTTGATTCTGAAAGAGATCGCGGAAACTAATCGTCTGATGCAGGGCGTCTCGCATACGATTGATGACCTGCATTGCTAGAAGCGAGTCTCCCCCAAGTTCAAAGAAGTTATCATGAACGCCCACCCGTTCAATACCCAACACATTCTGCCAGATCTCTGCCACCAGACTTTCTTCTACAGTCCTCGGAGCCACATACCTGTCCCTCAATTCGGGACGGACCTTCTCTGGTGCTGGCAACGCCTTGAAATCTAACTTACGGTTGGCATTGAGTGGTAATTCATCAAGGTGGATAAACTGTTGTGGAACCATATAAGAGGGCAAATGCGCTTCCACAAAACGTCTCAGCTCAGCGCTGGGGATTTGAGCATGGGCAGTGTAATAAGCCACTAAAATTTGCTGGTGCCCCCCTTTTCCCCTTGCCTCCCGTACCTTAGCAACTAGCTTACTGCGCTCTTGAACTGTTTGTACGACAACGGCACAATTTTTGATGTCCTCCTGTTGCCGCAAGACAGACTCAATGTCACCCAGCTCAACCCGAACCCCTCTTAGTTTGACTAGAGTATCGACTCGGCCTTCAAATTCAATTGCCCCGTCTGCTAAATAATGCCCTAGATCGCCAGTACGATAGACAGGATCGGGATAATCATGGTGTAGTGGATTTTGAATGAATCTTCGATTTGTTTCTTCAAGACGTTGAAAATAGCCCATTGTCAAGTATTGACTGCGAATATAGATCTCGCCCGATACGCCTGTAGGACAACGTTGGCCATCTCGATCCAGGATTAAGATTTCGCGCCCATCAATTGCATAGCCAATTGGAATCGAATGTCGATCGGGATCGACGTCTGTCACCGGATAATAAGTCGCTAATACCGATTCTGTAGGTCCGTACAAGTTGTAGAGTTTCGGTGGGTTGGGAAATGCATAGAGCCAGGTGTTCGCTAAATCAACCGGTAACCGCTCACCTGCTAAAAGCAAATACTTTAAGTCAGGAAGTGGGTGGTAGTCGCGATTCTGCCCTTCATCTTTCAGAATCTCTAGCATCTGCCAGCAAAAACTGGGGACAAACTGTAAAATTGTGACGCCTTCTTCCCTCAGCCATTGCACAAGGAATTTAGGGTTATACCGGACAGATGCGGTTGCCATACATAGGGTCGCACCAAAGCAGAGCGTTCCGAAGATTTCACAATAGGAAGCATCGTAGGCAATTGATGCCCACTGGGCAAAGCGTTGAGGAGCACGGATATTAAATTGCTGGCTTTGCCAGGTAATAAATTGGAGAAAACTTTGGTGAGACTGAACAATCCCCTTAGGTTTACCCGTTGACCCAGAAGTATAAACGATGTAAGCAGATGCCGACGGATTAACATTGATATTGGGGTTAGTCGTCGAACAAGTTTCTAAGAATTTTTGACCATAAACTCTCTTCGATAATCCTGTTCCTTGGGCCTCAATGTTCTCAGCATCAAGCAGTAAAATCATAAACTCAGCTTTTCCGAGTTGCCCGAATAATTCTGAATGACGATGTACGCAAACAAGGTCAACAATTACAATGGGTGGTGTAACCTCGCTGATAATCTCTTGTAAACGTTTGGTTGGGTGGCAAGGATCTAAACAAACAAAGGTCGCACTTGCTTTCAGGACAGCAAGGAGAGCGGCAATTTGTGCACAGCCATTTTCCAACAATAGAATTACGGGCTGTTGAGTTTGAATTCCAATATTAAGGAGGGCATTTGCGATGCAGTTACTGCGAACATTGAGCTTACTATAGCTAATATTTTCATGCTCAAAGGTAATCGCTATAGTATTGGGGTTTAGTTCTGCTTGTCTCTCAAATAGTTGATGAATGCTATCCATGATTTCAGTCTGTTTATTCTTGATTGCCTAGACAGTAGAAGCAAAATTTTGATAAAGAGAACGTTAATTTCTCCTAATCTAATTTGTTTGGTTCAATATTAAAAATGTGTATTATGCGGAACTAATAAATTAGAGTAATTTTTCTGCATAATACTTTGCTATTAAGCTAATCAAATTCTTGAATAAAAAATATTTTTGAGTGATTTTAGGATGATTTTTTGAATAAAATCTATTCTCTTTTTCCAGTCTGAGAGGTTATTTTAAAAGTCCTGATCTGGTCAGGAAAATGCTCTAAATTTCATTAAATTTCTTCTTCTAAAAAGGAGTTTACTTATATTTCTAAAATGCCTAGAAGGAGATTATTTACTTTTCAAATATCTTCTTGCCCCAAGGAGAATCTAGATTTAAAAGTATAAAATTAAATCCAAAATTACTTATCGCAAATTGAGATCAGTTGCCCATTCCTTTTTATGTTTTAAAAAGAAATCATGAGACGATTCAATATCATCGCTGATTACTCGATCTCGATCTAGAAACTTCACCTGCTGGCGAAAGTCGTTAAATATTTTTTCTGTGGTTGATGAAAGTTTTAGTTCCTTATTTAACTCTATGGCCTGGATCGCAGTCATAAGTTCAATCGAGAAGATGTATTCACAATTCTCGATGATTTGGCACAATTTGTAGGCAGAGGTGCCGCCCATACTGACATGGTCTTCTTGTAATTGGCAGGTCGGGATAGTATCTATACTGGCTGGAGTTGATAGTACTTTGTTTTCGTTCACCAAAGCTGCTGATGTGTATTGAGCAATCATCAAGCCTGAATTTAAGCCAGATTGGTATACAAGAAAATCAGGCAAACCGCGTCGTCCAGATAAAAGTTGATAGGTTCTTCGTTCAGAAATATTGGCAAGTTCGCTCGTTGCAATGGCCAGGAAATCCAGGGCAAACGCAGTTGATTGGCCATGTAAATTCCCACCAAATAAGATTAAATCTTGTTCAGGGAAAAATAAGGGATTGTCGGAAACACCATTACATTCTTTTTCGATAATATCTTTAGCAAAACCAACAGTTTGTCGAACAGCACCATGAACTTGGGGTAGACAGCGGAAGGAGTACGGATCTTGCATTGACTGATTGCAAGTCGTTAGCGTGAAATGATTGCTTTCATCCAGCAATTGTCTAAGATTGGCAGCGACGACTTGTCGTTCCTCGTGCCATGATGTTTCATGGTAGGCTGCCTGGTAGAAGGTGCGAGAGGCACTGAATGCTTGGGTACTTAGAGAGGCAAGTAAGTCAGCACATTTTACGAGATCTTCAAGCCTCATTAAGCAATCAGCGGCAATAGCGTTAATGTATTGCACGCCATTGGTTATGGCCAAGCCCTCTTTCGGTTTGAGGTGAAGGGGTTCCCAATCCATTGCTTCTAAGGCAGTGGAACTACTGACTAATTGATTGCGAAAATGGACTTTACCCAGACCTAATAGGGGGAGTCCCATATGTGCCAGAGGTGCTAAATCACCACTTGCTCCTACAGTGCCTTTCTTGGGGATGGCAGGGATGACGGCATGATTCCAGAAGTCTAGATATCTGTTAACCGGTGTTAAAGAAATGCCCGTGTTGCCATTGCGAAAGGTCAAAAGTTTAATCAGCATTGTGAGGCGCGAAATTCTTTCGGGGACAATTTCACCAATGCCAACAGCATGAGATACTACATGGTTATACTGTAGTCTCTCCATGTCCTCAGCGCGTACGCGGGTTTCACAGAGCGAACCGAAACCTGTATTAACACCATAAATATATCTATCTTCTGCTGCTTTTTCTAGAACAAATTCTGCGCCAGCACTAATTTTCGCTTCAACGTCAGGATGCAACTCTAGATGAGGTTGTGTATCTACTAAGTTTTGCAGATCGGCCAGAGTGTAGTATTCAAGAGAAACCTGATGAATGCCAGTGGCGTTAGCCATAACTTAAACCTCATTCATGTTGGGTGGAGCGTTTGGAGCGTCGATTCTAAGCTAGATTTAGCCCGATTGGGCATTGCCCATTTCGGCAAAGACTTTGAGATATGCTAACCTGGTCGTTAGCCTGCTGTGGCTTCGGCGTCAACATTTATGCCTTCTTTGTAATGACTGGAATAGTTTTAGTATGAATTCAGGTATATGGGCATTAATGAATTAATAAATATTGGTTAGGATTATGTCTTGCGAGTCTGCAGTTTCTCATTGTCAGTGGTGAGGAATCGGTTTGTGGATTTTCCTTCTCCCTGGAGCGTCGATTTGAAGCAGTGCTGGATGTCCTTGTTCAGGAGATTCGAACTATCCAGGACAGTGTCGTCCTCAAAGTTGTAGACCAGTAGGCGTAAGACACAGCATTGGGTTGTCCTCATCAGGTGGAATTGCTGGGTGTTGTCATCCGTCAATTTCGGGGTAGAGGGTGTCCTGGAAGGTTTGGAGGAGGGCAGTCATGGTAGGGGTTTGGTGGGGGTACTTTCCATAATGTCGCGAATGGAGATCGGGCAACGATCCTCTCGCCTATTTCTGCCTCTCCGATCTGTCCAGCAAAAGACGAACGCAGGGTACGATCGCTGTTCTCAGGATATACACCCCTGTCCGCAAGTCCTTGGCTGAGAGATGACCAGCCCAGAACAGTCCAACCCCTGTAAATCCAAAAGCAAGTCAGAGACCCATTAGTCCATATAATAGGCGGTGTTTCAGGCGATCTAGAGCGCGATGCGATTTGCGTTTCATGGGAGGGTAGTGCCCTAGATGTAAGGATGAGATCTGTTAAGAAGCTGTTATCCACTCAAAATCATGCTGAATTGTCCCAACTGTGAATCAGAGGAAGTTGTCAAGAACGGTCGCATTCATAACGGCAAGCAGAATTACAGATGCAAGGTTTGTGGTCGCCAGTTTGTCGAAGATCCACAACAAAAACTGATCTCTCAACAAACCAAAGAAATGGTTGATAAGCTCTTACTTGAGAAGCTTCCTCTGGCCGGTATTGCCAGGGTTTGCGATGTTTCCGAATTGTGGTTACAGGGCTATATTAACCGCATTTATGAAGTGGTTCCGCAGCAGGTTGATGTCTCTACAAAAAAAAGGGCGCTTGACCATTCAATGCGATGAGATGTGGTCTTTTGTCGGCAATAAAGGGAATAAACAGTGGATTTGGCTAGCGCTGGATGTCGACACCCGTGAGATTGTCGGCGTTTATGTGGGCGATCGCTCTCAACAAGGAGCCAGAGGACTTTGGCTGTCATTGCCGGGTGCTTATCGTCAATGTGCAGTGGCGTATACAGATTTTTGGGATGCCTATGGCCTGATCTTCCCAGACAATCGTCACCAAGCGGTGGGAAAAGAAACTGGCAAAGCCAGCTATATTGAGCGTTTCAACTGCACGATGCGCCAACGTATTTCTCGCCTAGTTCGCAAAACGCTTTCCTTTTCCAAAAAGATTGAAAATCACATTGGCGCAATCTGGCTTTTTGTACATCACTACAACTCATCCTTACTTGTATAGGACTACCGACTCTTGCACACCTGCACAGGTGTTGAATTTCAAATATTTACAAGATTAAAATAGGATTACAGTGAGTTTGACTACAATAGGCCAACAACTTGCCTGGAGCAACCCGAGTGAAAATCTGAGTGCATTGTAAAGATTATCTACAGCTACTCCAATGATTACCTTCATTCTATTTACAGTCCAACTCATAACTTTTCTAGCAGTCTTATTCCTCTGTTTTCATTTGTTAAGGAAAACAAGCCTTTCAGCAGCACTTCTAGTTGCCCTTGCGGTCAATGTATTTGTTCCTTATCTCCTTAGTATGGGATCGTTCAGATTAGGATTCGCTATTTACGAATCCAATCCTTCATTAAGATATCCGAGTTGGGACGTGGGCTTAGCCTTTTGCGTCTGGATTGCGATGATCTTGAGTTATATCATTGGCTTCATATCATTGCTGGCATATGGATGGCGAAGATTTAGAAACAAAGTTCACTCCGATACTTGAAAAGTCATTGAGCTAACATGACTGTGACGCAGCATCCCTAATGAGTTAAAACCAATGTCCTTATCATTGGACAGCTTATCGATTGTCATTACTAGTTTCATTCCATGGCTCATATCGATTGGACTGAAGCAATGCAGGTCGATCCCAACTTTGCCAGAGTCTGGGCCAGTTGAGCTTTTGTTTACAGCAAACTGGGCAATCGCATCCAAGCATCGTCCGGATCTCGAGAGTTGTTGCTCTCGCTCTCTCGGATAGATGGGTTCAGAGCGTTCAAAAGTATCTGAATTGCGAACCCTCATTCATCGATTGGTCGTTCTCCAATTGCTTCTGGCTGCTCGCAACTTAAGGAACACAGAGCGAGGCAAGAGAAAACACTAAAAACTACATCCTAGACTTTAGCTCCTTTTGCAGTCCTCCTTTTGCAGTCCTCCTTTTGCAGTCCTTCTTTGGCAGTCCTCATCTAGCCCCCAAAAAGAGATAGCACTCAAATAAGTAGTCTTCCAGTAGTCAGGATTTTCGAGCGCGAGTGTTCTACACTCGCGCTCAAAAATCCTGACTTGTTTATCACTGCCCCCATACCGTTCGGGTAAGGATAACGGATTAGATCGCTTCACGAAGAATAGACCTGTAAGAGCACGGCATTGCCGGGGATCTACGCAAGAAATCAATTCTCGTTTCTAAACTGAACAGTATTAACCACTACTCCAAAATACTTTCAGTTAAGATTCTGCAGACAAGGATAAAAATATGCCATAATTAGGTTACTTGTACCTGAAAAGAATTATGACTCCTAAACCATTTTATCTCTTGATTGATACAAGTATTATTTGCTCTTATTTAGTCTCTAAATGGGTCCATGCATTTGGGGATTTATCAGGGTTCCAAGGAGTAATCGTCAAAGAGGATCCTCAATCCGAAAAGTTGATTAACGCGAGACAAGATTTTCACGAGCGGTATTTCTCAGTCAATCATCTTACAGATGAAAGTTATCAAGCATTAACTGAGTTATATCCATCTCTCGATCGAACAGAGCAGGCCATGATTGAGGATTATGGTGTCGCGAAATATTCTGCAACTGGCTATCAGAAAACTATTTTTATTGGCGATAATTTAAATGGAAGTCGTGCAAAGAAATGGCTGACAGAAATCTCAGAAAGTTCTGCTCCTTCGATCTTTGTTTGTGCGAGTCAAATATTAAAGTCGTGGTGGATAGATCTGACTCAGTCTCAAATCTTTAATTGTCATTCTGCTGTTTTGCCTTATGCTCGCGGCATGTATGCAATTGAGAATATGGCTATTCAAGAAGATATCAATCAATTTAGTAAAGCGGCTGGTTCCACTGTGCATTATCTCGATCGAGGTGTAGATACAGGTGCAATCATTAGAGCGCAAAGAATTATTAATCCATTTCAATTTGATTCCATTTGGCACCTCAAGGCTCATAGCTATTTACTTGGATTCGATCTATATGTGAAAACGGCCCAGGATATCCTGGCCGATAGTCAAACTATTCCCGTAGGAACAGTTGTGAATCCTGAATCACTAGGGCCAAATTTTCGGGCCAAAGAATTTACACCGGAAAAGCAACGGCAGGCAGAAAAATCTTATTTGTCGATGAAGTCTTCTGTGGAAATATCAATCCATGGTTGAGATGGATCGTCTAACTGTTTATTCATTGATTATCGTACTTTAATTTTTTAATTCTAATGATTGAAGTTCAAAGAATTCTTGGCAAAGGTCGAGGTGTTGTGGCTAAACAACACCTCTCAAAGGAGACGGTGATTGAAATTGCTCCTGTCAGCGTTATTCCGGCTGAAAACTTATCTGCTTTAGACAAGACAGAAGTGTTTAAGTATTATTTTGTTCGACCTACTGAGTATGATGAAAACCACTCTTTCAGAGGCTATCTTGTTTTTGGTTTGGCGTCGTTATGTAACCATAGCGATCAGCCTAATGCTCAAGTTTCTTGGGTTGAGGATGAAGTTGGTTTGTGGTGTCATTTGAGGACCCGAAGAGATATTGGAGCGGGTGAGGAAGTAACATTATTTTATACAAACATTGATGAATATTCCAGGAGTAAATTTATCTAACTGATGCGCTTCAAATTCTGTGACTAAAATTTCAGATTATACCGTCCTCGGTAGTCCTCCAGAGATCAGTATTTTTGCGTACCTGACTGGAAAAGTGTTCAAAAATACTGACTTGTCTACTTGTACCTCTTCCTCAATTTTGCTTCTGCGATCGCGGGGAAGGGGAGTTGTGTAACCTGGCTGATTGAGCTGATTTGCGTCAATGCATTAGATGCTCTAGCGCTGAAGACAAAAACATTAGAAGATGCCGATTTCACTGTTGTAACTGTACGATGCCTTGTGCTATCGCTCGTATATCCTGCTAGCAAGCTGCTATTTTGTTATTTCCATGAATCGGCGAGAATTTATCCAACGTTTGCTGCTGGCGGCTGGGGCAACGCGGCTGGTGAGTTGTCAGGGCGGTACCCACAGCCCTCAACCTGAAACGATCTTGATTGTGGGTGCGGGTATGGCGGGTATTTCGGCAGCTCGCACTCTGCAGGATGCTGGGCACACGGTTGTTTTGCTGGAAGGCCGCGATCGCATTGGCGGTCGCCTGTGGACAAGCCGTCAATGGTCGAATGCGCCGGTCGATTTGGGAGCGTCCTGGATTCATGGCGATCGCGGTAACCCGCTGACTGCGATCGCAGACGAAATTGACGCCCCCAGGAGAGCCTCTGATTCCGATGATTGGGTCTTATACAATGCTAGGGGTGACCGTTTATCCGATCGGGTTTGGAAGCAAATTGAACAGTTTGAGACTCAAGTGCTGGACGCAATTGAGGCAGCGGCACGAGAGGACAACGATCTTTCTATTGCAGCTGCGATCGCAGCCAGCCTCGATCTCAACGCCCTCTCCAAAACAGAGAGACGGCGATTGAACTTTGCAGTCAATAATCTACTGGAGCAAGACTGGGCCACCGACATCAGCCAACTATCGGCCCATTATGTCGATGAAGGAAGTGTATTTGGTGGCGACGATGTCCTTTTCCCAGAAGGATATGACGCATTAGTCAAGTATCTGGCAACGGATCTAGATATTCGCCTCAACGAGACTGTAACCCACATTGCTTACAGCGATACCCGCGTCGCTGTTACTGCCCAGTCTGGTACCTTTGAAGCCGATCGTTGCATCGTCACTTTGCCCATTGGCGTGTTGAAACGGGGAGACGTGGAATTTTCCCCCCCTTTGCCAGCAGCAAAACAGACCGCGATCGCGGCGATCGGTTTGGGCGTTTTGAACAAGGTATATTTACAATTCCCGACGGTATTTTGGCAGCATTCCCCCGACTGGATTAACTATATCTCTCAGGCGAAAGGTCAGTTTTCAGCCTGGCTGAATCTTTATCGGTCTACAGGCAAGCCGATTTTGGCAGCGTTCAATGTTGGCAATTTTGCCCGCAAACTCGAAACCTTCTCTGACGAGCAAATTGTCGATCGGGCGATGCAGACCCTGCGCCTGATGTACAGTACAACAACTCCCGATCCGATTGACGCCCAAATCACGCGCTGGTTTGCCGATCCATTTTCTCGTTGCTCGTATTCCAGTCCAGCAGTCGGGATGACGGCTGAAACCCGCGCTGATTTAGCTTCTCCCATTCGCGATCGCGTCTTCTTTGCTGGAGAAGCGACCCATTCAGACTATCCCTCCACCGTCCATGGGGCCTACTTATCTGGACAACGCGAAGCGAAGCGGATTCGAAAAATTGTCAATGCCATGACGACACAAATTGCTTGAAATTTTGTCTAAAAATGAGTCGCACCCTCAAACCACCTGATAGACTAAATAAGAACACAAGCTCGACATACAGCCTTCTACAGATCTACTCCTTCACTGTGAAATCAAAAATACAGGCGACAGACAATGCCAACTGAACTGCAAAATCCCCAAAGAGTCTCTATGAAGCCGACTTTGTCCGTTGGATTGAGACTACAGCGAACCAATTGCGGACGAAAAACTACACTTGCGTCGATTGGGCAAACTTGATCGAAGACATTGAAGATATGTCAAGACGGGAGCAGAAAAGTCTGAAAAACAACCTCGTGGTGATTCTGCTTCATCTGCTGAAATGGCAATATCAACCCGAATGTCGAAGCGGCAGTTGGCGAGGCAATATTCGAGAACATCGTAGACGAGTCAACGATGACCTGAAAGATTCCCCCAGCTTAGTCCCCTATCTTCAGGACGTATTTGCTGAATGCTATACCAATGCCTGCGAACAAGCCGCAGATGAAACCGGTTTACCATTAGAGACTTTCCCTTTAAATTGCCCTTACACCTCTGAGCAATCATTGAATCCCGACTATTTACCCGATTAAAATGGAACGATTGGAAACGATTACTTGGACTTCGAGCCAACCAAAGGTCGCGGACAGCGGGGACATCGACCTACTTTTGTTCTTTCACCCCGTCGTTACAATGCAAAAAGCTCCCTGGCTCTGTTTATGCCCGTCACGAAACAGCAAATTCAATGCTACACAACGTCATAAGACACTTTGGAGTCGCTAAATTGGAATCATAAGAGAGGAAATCTCAATGATTGCGGTAGTCGATCAATTACCGATCTCATTTGATGAATTTATCAATTGGTATCCAGAAATTTCAGAGACCCATTATGAACTCAGACGAGGAGCAATCGTTCAGATGCCAAAGCCCAAAGGTAAGCATTCAGAAATTACAGGGTTTATCATCAAACGCTTGAATTACATCATTGACCCAATGCAGGTGCCTTACTTTATCCCCAGAGAATGCATTATTAAGGTATCTGACAATACGGGTTACGAACCTGATATCGCGGTTGTGGATCGATCCTGTCTTGCGAACGAACCCAGATGGGAAAGCTCATCTGTCATTGAGCACGGGAAATCAGTCAAGCTCGTGGTAGAAGTGGTTTCAACCCACTGGCGCGATGATTATGCACTCAAAATGTCTGACTACGAAAGCATGGGAATTCAGGAGTATTGGATTGCAGATTATCTTGGCATTGGTGGCCGTCGCTACATTGGAACGCCCAATCAACCCACCTTCAATGTCTGTACTCTAATCGATGGGGAATATGAAATGAAACAGTTCCGGGATAGCGATCTCATCTACTCTCCCACCTTCCCAGAACTGCAATTGACAATGGAGCAGCTTTTCAATCCCAGGTGATATACTCTGCACGGTTAAAGTTTGCATAGATCGTAGGCTGCGTATAGCCCTTCGGACATGGCTCCGCCAAAGCGCTAGCGTAACGTATACCCTCAATCTTTTACGAGGAGGCGCGGACATCAACCTGATTGCGTCTTCGACAGGTTTATCAATTCAGAAGTGAGTCTCCACAGTGATAAACTTGACCGGATGCATCGATCGCAGCATAACAACCCGGTTGGAGCAAACTGACCGAAGAACTTGATGTATTGTTCTCATCAGTTGCCAGGTTGTTGCCAGGTTGCTACATTGTAGATACGCCGTATATACATCTTGCGAAAGGCTTGGTATACAGCGCTCTAATCTACTCAATGAGGTTTCAACCTATGGTTACGACAGTTGCCAGGTGGGGAAATAGCCTAGCTGTTCGAATTCCCCAGAACTTAGTCAAAGAGATCCAGCTAACCGAAGGCGTTGAAGTCGATCTTGTGGCGATCGAGGGCAATCTAGTCATCAAGCCCAGAAGCCGCAAATGTTACTCCCTGGAAGAGCTAGTTGCTGCCATCACACCCGACAATTTGCATCCCGAGGTTGAGACTGGAAGTGCTGTGGGGAATGAAGCTTGGTAACGCCAACAAATCGCTATATCCCCAATCGGGGAGATATTGTCTATTTGGACTTCGAACCCACCAGAGGTCGCGAACAGCGGGGACATCGGCCCGCTTTTGTCCTCTCGCCCCGTCGTTACAACGCAAAAAGCTCCCTGGCACTGTTTATGCCCATCACGAAACAGCAAAAGGGATATCCTTTTGAAGTCCTTTTGCCGCCTGAGTTACAGATTCAAGGGGTAATCCTTGCCGATCAAATCAAGTGCCTGGACTGGAAAGCTCGCGGTGTTCAGCTTGTTGAGTCTGTCCCAGAAAATGTCGTTGAGGAGGTGCAGGCAAAAATTGAGCCATTACTCCTATAGGGAGCAAGACAACAGCTTCAGTTGCTGGCAGCATTGTTAGCAGTGATGAAGCTTTTTTCTCTGTCCTTTCCAAAAGTGCATTGTTTAAAAAGGAATTGTAAGGTCATATAATTTATCCATACTATTGAGTTGATTCAGTTTTTTCCGTTTCAAATAGAATTCGTACGATCCTGGCAAATTTGGTATCCGGCAGAGCTGACGTAGCAATAAAGATTGCGGTCGCAATCAGAAGAGAATAGAAAAAGCTGGCGAGAATACTGGCTCTAACGGAAATCCAGAAATTTGTGCTGCCTTTTATCGTCTTTTCTAGAGATCCTAAATTGTCCTTAACCATCTTCTCTGCAGGTCCGATAAATTTGTCCTGAACAATCTGATTCGCATGTTCTTCAACGACTCTACTGAGAATAATCTGGGATTGCTGTTTCAGGTTCTCTATGAGATAGCTATTTTCATTCTGAAAGGACTTAACGATGGTCCTGATTTCGTTATCCTTCGGTAAGGTACGCTCTGTTTCAAGAACATTGACAATGAATTGATGCTTTTGCAGAGTGTACAAGACATACGCAAGCATTCCCGATAGGCGTTCAAAATCGAACTTTTCGCCATCTGGCACAAGAACTGAAAAGACCTTCAAATCTTCGTGACTAAACGATGCCCATGCATTCTCATTACTTTGAGGGTCAGTTTGCAACTCTCTTCATCCATATGTTTCTTAAGCTTTGCTATGACGGTTCAGGTTCTTTTCTGCTTGCAAAAAAATATTAGCACTAGGGTCTGCGATTTCAAGGGCCTTTAGAAGAGTTGGGTTCAAGGCAAGAGTTTTAGAAACTTGCTCGGTAGCAACTTTGAGTTTTTCAGTTGCGGATTTCCACGCATTTTGCTCTTGAGGGTCTTTTACGGTATTTTCTGCTGCCAGGATCTCCACACTCTCCTCCTTTTCCGAAAGATCTCGATCGAACATATTTACCACTACACTTCCCTGATTGCCATCAACCAAACTTACATGTTTGCTATCAATATGTACTACTTTGGTTGCACTTTGAGCTGAAGACTCCTCATCCAGAATGCTGATTTCTAGATCGTCACCCTGGAATATATCAGCAATCGTTTGCAGAAGCTCTGCGGACTCTGCAACAGTCCCAGGACTAATTCTGATTTTCACGACTCTGTGTGGAGAGTTCATATCTGTAGGCATGGGGAAATAAGTTTCGCTATAAACGACCGCAGGGAAAATCCTCTGTAGCAATATTTAGTATAGCGCACTATATAACCTAACAGTCCACCCTGCTAATGACCCCACGCAAGTCTTCACAGCAAAAGTCTAATCCTGAGAGGCTTATAGCGATTTGCTATCCGCAACAGAAAAGCCAAAACGACTCATTTTTCTGGTTCCTAGACACAGGAAAAGGCCCATCCAGAAGCTCCAGCCTTGCAGGTCTCGCCCAATGAAACGAAAGATTTCGCGTAGGGTGGGCATTGCTCTTGAGGTTTCAAGAGTTCTGATAGCAGATCTTGATGAGCAATGCCCACCAATCCGAGTCTCTGCTGGTGGGCATTTCCCAGCCGTCGTCTTCATTTTGAAAAATGAGAGCCTGGATGGAAATGCCCACCCTAACAAATCACTACAAATCACTGCGTTTCCATGCTCTGCTTGGGAAAGAACAGAGCCTATCAGATCTGAATCGAGAATTTAGGAGGGATTCGCGGGCTGGGTTTGGGTGGAGCGCTGGCGGCGCTTCCAGATCAGGTAAAGACCCAGAGTCAGCAATGCCAGGACATGGCTGGGTTCGGGAATAGAGGTAGAGTGGCTGTTGGCATTAACGGTGCCCTGGGGTTGAGCGACGGGTACCTTCACAGATTCGGAGCCGCTGCCAGGTTCGACGCGCACTTCTTCAGTGACGGCGATGAAGGCAGTGTATTTAGACAGGAGACGATAGGCCAGGGCGGTTTGTTGGACGGCGGCGACGCCTTCAGCGGTCTGATTGCCAAACATTTGGGTCATCAACTCTTTGATGCGGGCGCGACCCCAGAGTTGCGCGATCGCAGCATTCCCTTTCCCCTCACCAAAATCAATCGCAAACGTCTGCTCGTAGCGTTTCCCCCCTGCTGCAGTGCCCGTCACCCGCAGCCGACCACTTTGCCGATCCTGCTTGCGGCCAAACAGCACCAGCGGCTGATTGGCAAACAAATCCTGTGGTTTGAGCGGATAGATCTCCGGAGCCTCTCCCCCACCTTCCCAGGTCACCTGAACATTCGTCAACACCGGATTATTTACCCGTTCCAGGAAGCGATCTACTACTTCGTCGATTGGTTCATCGTGCCGCACCACCTCAGCAGTACCCTGTCCTACCTCTGCCAGACGATCGACCAAAAAGCGATTGACGGAACTACCAACCCCAAAGCTATACAGACGATTGCCCGGTTGCAAGCGCTTTTGCACCTCCGCCACAATCATCTCATCATCGCCAATATAGCCATCCGTCAGCAGCACGATACTGCGCAGCCGTCCATCGGGAGCGGGAGGAAACTGCAGCACAGTTTGAATGCCATTGAGCAATTCTGTTCCTCCATTGGCCTGCAACCCCCGAATATAAGCCTGCGCCTTTGCCCGGTTCTGTTTCGTATTCCGCAACGGCTCCGACGCCAGTTGGCTTGTGGAATTGGAAAAGTTGATAATCGCAAAGGTATCGTAAGGATTGAGTTCTTGAATAAACCGCTGCATCAAACGCTTAGATTGGCGCATCGGTGCCCCGCTCTGAGAACCCGACGTATCGATTAAAAATACTACATCCTTAGGTACGATCTCGTCCGTTTGATAGTCCACTGCTGGAATCAAATAGGTGGCAAAGTGGCCGCCCCGCTCGTCCGCCTGGGTCAGCACTGCAGACTGAGTTTCTGAGCTGGCAACCCGATAGCGCACAATCAAATCCTTATTGGGAATCTTATCTCCGCGATCCAACTGCACCCGCACCTTCGAACCCAATTCAGTTGTGCGGATTTTATGGGATGGAGAGCGCACATCCACTACGGGAACGCCTGCCTCAATCTCCACAGCGATATCAATATCGTGGCCTGGAGAGGCATTGTCTGCTCCCCCGGCCCCCTGACCAGTCTTGAGGATTGGCGGCGAAGTCTTCGCGGCATCGCCCACCTGTTTGCCAGACCTGTAGCGCGGGCCGACCACTGTGGGAAAGACAAACTCGTAGTCTCCTTGTTCAAATTTGAGACTATCGGTATAGCGAATGGTGACACGAATCGTTTCCCCTGGCTTAATGTTGGCCAGGGATTGGGTAAAGATATTTGCCCGTTCCTGTTCCAGCAATGCCGCTGTTTTGCCCTCTTTTTGAGCCTGTTGATACATTTTTTGGGCTTTTTTGCGTTCCTGAATCGTACCGCGAATGATGCGATCGCCCACTGTAATTTCCATGTCATCCACTGCTGCCTCATCCGGTAGGGGGAAAACGTAAACGGCTTCCAGGGGCTGATTCAACGGATTTCTGAAGGTCTGTGTCACTTCCACTCGCGACACATTGCCTGTCACCTTCGCCGTCACTGCTGTATTCTCCAGGGGCAGTATCTGTTGTTTCCCCTCTGGCAACTGAGCGTGAAGACCTGGTGTCGTTGGCGCTGAAACCCACTGCACCGCTGAATCAGTTGAGTCCGTACTTCGTTCGTACTGACGTGTTGCGGAAGATTGTCTTGAGGCATACGTTTGGCTTGAGGCTCCGAACGGGACAAAAAAGCGGAACCCTACCAGTGCCAGGAGAAAGAAGGTTTGCAGTCCCAGGCCGATCGTTACAGCCAGGGCAAGTCCCCCAACCCATTGGACTGTCTTCCCTGGGGCAGATTTAGAGGCAATGACCGGACGAGTATTCAAATCAGTCAGGATGGCAGCAGACGAAGAGTAGCGTCGCTTTGTGGCTGATTGCAGCATCTTGTCGAGGATTTGGGCTAACGGGCGACTGATGGGCTGTTTGAGATAATGTTGCCAGACCCAGGTATCTTCAGCACTATCTACCAGATCGAAGGGCGGTACCTGGGTGAGTAAGTGAATGCAGGTTACTGCCAGACTGTACAGATCGCTGGCAAAGACGGCTTTACCTCTTGCCTGCTCGGGAGCCGTATAAGCAGCAGAGCCGATGACTGTCCCAGTTCGTCCCAGCAGAGTTTGGGAGGTGAATTTAGCAGCACCAAAATCAACCAGTACTAGATCTCCTTCCTCAGCTTCCTCTACTAGAGAAGAATTGGCGGTGGAGCGACGGATGATATTTTCGGGTTTGATGTCGCGGTGAATTAACTGGTGGTTGTGAATCAGTTGCAATACTGGTAACAGCGATTTGAGCAACTGACGGATCTGAGTTTCATGGAACGGCCCTTCTTCTGCAAGTTCCTCTGCTAACGTGCGACCGTCAATAAATTCCTGCACCAGGTACTGACGATCGTCTTGCTCAAAATAGGCCAGCAGTTGAGGAATCTGGGGATGTTTGCCCAGTCGACTGAGCTGTTCGGCTTCCTGGCGAAAGAGGTCGGAGGCTTTCTGGCGGTTGTCCTGTTGTTGAGGGAAAAATTGTTTGACGACGCAACGCTGTTTATGAGGATTCTGTTCGTCCACTGCCAGGAAGGTTCTCCCGAAACCACCCTGACCAATGGGGTTGAGGATACGATATCGATCCTGCAGGCGGAGTGGAACAGCGCAGCTCAGACAAGCCCTTGCATCATCCGGATTTTGAGGATGCTGGCAGTTGGGATTCAGACAGTAGTTCATGGTTTCAGGTTTTAGGTGATAGGTTTCAGGTTCCAGGTTTCAGTTAGGTAGGGTACGTTAGCCGATAGGCGTAACGCACCGTGTTCAATTAGATGCTGCGGTGCGTTACGCTTCGCTAACACACCCTACGAGATTTATTGACCTGCTTCGATCGATTGTTCGAAGCGCTGTTTTTGGGTGGATTTGGGACGGTGGCGTTTGACGATCAGTATGAAGGCGACAGTGACTAGACCGACAATGGCTCCGGGTTCGGGGACGCTGATGGGTCGCTGGTCGTTCCACTGTTCGTTGCCGTCTTCGATGCTGCGCTGGAAACGATCTGTGCTGGCTTCCAGTTGCCGGAGCAGTTCTTTTTGCTGTTCGTTGACCAGCACGATGGCGGCAGAGTAGGGACTGACAATGTTGTAGTTGCGTGCGATCGCATGCACCCGATCCAGCTCATCCAGCTGTTCTAGTGGCCTTTCCCCGCCCAACGCCCGGATTAACTGCCGCGCTGCCAGAGCGTCAAAGCCTTTATCTGCTGAAACAGCATCATTTGTCGCTTCCACTGTTGCTTCCACAGACCAGGCATAGCCATCCACGACACTGACTGTCGCTGCACCCAACGTTGCCTTGGTTGCCTGCCGCTGCAGCGCTTCCTCGATCCCCGTCGCCACCCCGCCACCGCTCGCCTGTACTGCGGCCAATACGGTATCTGTGTATGCAGATGGCAATGCACCCAGATGCACCAACCAGAGCGGTGCCTTGAGGACAGGGGGCTTCGGTTGCTCTGGAGACAGCTCGTAGCTGCCTTCATCTGTAAGGAGGAGAATGCCATCGTAGGCAGTGTTGCGTTTTAACCGCTCAAACTGCTGCAGCATTTCTTCAATTTGGAGCGTGCCGTAAAATGATACCTTGTCAGGGTCGAACTGACTCATGCCATCAATACGTCTGGCTTTGCCACCCACAGAGGCTGTCAGATACACATCAGCTTCATTGTTATCCAAATTGCCATCAGCAAACCCCTGCTCCTGCAGCCAGCTGAAGGCGTCGACAACGAGTTCAGTTCGATCGGCCATGCTACGAGAGCTATCCAACACAACCGCAAACCGTTGTCCCTGGGGAAAGGCATAGTCTTTGACAGTCAGGGGTTGAGCCGTAATGCTGTACCCTTGTCCCTCCTGAAAGACATTGCCTTTCGCTGTTGAGGATTGGGTGGCAACGCTGTACCCTGCTAATAAATTTACCCGGTGCAAAGTGGGTTGATAGGGCTGTTCGGCAGGAACAACAGCAGGCAACCAGACATCCTGAGACGATTCAACTGTCTTATCATCGATCTTGCGTTTTGTGTCTGCAGTCCAAAACAAATTGCGTTTTTCCGCCAACTGTGGCAATGGCCAGCCGTTCTTTTGCTGCATGACTCTATAGGTGAGCCAGAGATGCATTGGTGCTTGGGGAAAGACTGGAAAGGCACGCAGACGATAGTTTTGCGGTCCTACCTGTTCCAGTAAGGCTGGATCGATCGGTTCTACTCGTCGCACCTGGGCGGTGTAGGTTTTCTGGGCCGCGCCGCGCGGCGAGATCTGAAATGGGAAGCGTTGCTTGCGGTCAGCGGTTTCACCTAACCACAGCCCGGTGACAACTGCACTTTCAGGTAAGGAGAAGGAGTATACGATCTCTTCAACTTCATCGGTCTGGTTCTCGTAGACCTCATAGAGTTCCACTTCGGCCCAATCGCCCTCGGGTCTGACGTTGACCTGTTGTTGGGCCAGCCATACCTTTTCCCGATCGATGTTCAATAGTCCTGCATTGACATCGGCATCTTCGGGATTCTGCACAGCCAGCTGGAGCGTCTCTCGTTCGGCTTTTTGGATCGGCGCATCGAAGAATTGAGCGTAGAGCCGCTCGGCATGGGCAATGTCGGCACGGGAGCCGTTGTAGAGGAAGGGCGACATCAAATGGTTGTAGCTCTCTTGCAGAAACTGGCAGGTGGATTCTGGCAGGCCAAGTTTTTTGTATTTAGCACGGATGTTGTTGTTTTCGTCTTTGAAACTGAGATAGCGATAGGCGGACAGGTAGGCGTTCAGCAGACCAGCGCGGATCGGTTTTGACTTTGCGAGCAACTCTTGTCGAATGTTGTCGTCGAGGGCGGGTTGAGCCAGCAGGTTGAAGGCGCGCAGTTGGGGTTGGGGTTGCAGACCCAAAGAAACACAGAGGACGATCCAGGCGCTGACCATTGCGATCGCACCCTGCAGCGCTCGGGCCTGTCGATACTGAGCCGCAAACGCCCGCAACACTCGCCATCCCGAAAGCAGGTAGAAGCTCGCCAGCGCAAACGGCATTGCTAGAATTGGTCCTGCAGTGAAGCAAAAGACAACACTAGAGAACACGACTACCAGCACAGTCAACAGACAAAAGAGGAGAAAACAAAGCGGCAGCAGCCACATCGAAATCGCCGGTTGCAGCAGCAGACCCTGCCCCAATAAACGAATCGGAGCGACAAAAAACAGACGACTAAAATCGATGGCAAACGGCAAGGCATAAAACAGCAGCAACAGTCCTACATAAATACCCACCCCTGGTAGCAAGCTATGTATCAGCAACTGCAGCCATGCTAACCAGCGGTGTTGTGCCGCATACCCCATCAGAGTTTCCAGAAAAAAGGCCAGAATGCAAACCGCCACTGTACTCACAACCAGCAGGCTAGTTGGAGCTAGCTCCGGTAGTTGAAATAGACGCACCTCCCGCAGCAAATAGAGTGGATAAAGGCCCAGAATAAACAAGGGTGCTTGCACCCCATAAAACAGCTGAATCAACTGCAGCGGGCGCGTCCGAAATCGTCGTATACCATAGAAGATGCACAGAATCGACACCACCATCAGCACCACAATGGCAACCAAAAAATGCAGCGGCATCAACCCCGACAACATCGCCCAGAACAACAACGAACTAATCAGCAAGATGCCATAAACACCCAGCACCAACAGCGGCAAATTAAACAGCCAGACCAGAACAACGCGAAGAACCTTGAGCAGTGTTTTCATGCCGAGATACCCTTTCCCCAATCAATCCAGGGATTTGTCTACCGATCTCTCAGGCACAAGCAAACAAATTTTGGGCGCTGCACTTGTTTCCTTTACATAACTTTACAAACTTGATTAAAAAGCGGTAATGTTCGTCGTTTTGCAGTCGGATAGTAGTGCGACACAACTGCAATTTTCAACGTTCGTAGCCAAGCACCAGCATAGAATGGCACTTACTTAAGAAAAATAGGTCGATAGGTAGGGGGCATTTCCGTCCTGCTTCTGGTTTGTCACTTTGAGAGGATTGATGGGAAATGCTCAAAAACAGGGACTCTCGTTGATGAACATTGCTCAAAAAGAGCGACGTTCGGAACCCTTGAACTCTCAAGATCCCACCCTGCACGAAATACCTGTATTAAGTGCAGCAATTCATGAAGTTGTCAATCGAGGCAGACAAAGCACTGCATTCAACCTGAAGAGAACTGTTTCCACTCTGGGCAGATGTAGAACAAGATGTGGGAGCAACAAATAAACAAAAGAATTTGAGCGCGTAGGTAAGACCTACGCGCTCAAAGATCGCTATCAATTATGGACGACTGAGACTATCTATTAGACAACTGAGACTATCGATCTAGTTAGACTTACAGCCATAGGCTTTGTATTCAGAAACGTAAAAAAGAGAACCGAGGAAAGAGGGACCATCAGCCCATTTGACATAGCAATAATCTCCCTCTTTAAAATCAGCTACATTATAACCTTCCACTTCTCCTCTTTGACAAACTTTAGTTAACGGCTGTCCGTATCCTGCGAGGTTCGCAATTTGCCATTCGCCAATGTAGTTGCCACCCTTAGATTCAGAAATATTGTTAGCCAAACAGGGAGAACCATTAGTGACGTTTGCAGCAGCGGCTGCATCAGTGACCATAAAAGAGAAGCCCAGTACAATAACAAAGCTCAGGCAGATAGAGGTAATAACCGAAAACAAAGATTTGAGTTTCATACAATAAGTGTCCTATGAACTAAGTTAGTTTCAGGATTTGAACTCTCAATAGTCTGTTGCGTCCAAAATCTAGACGTAATCTGGCTAGCAAGCGCTAGAGACGACAAGACTTTGCGCTATGGTATTCTAGACAACAGGAGCTTAATCTATTTCCACCTAAAATGATACATTGAGCTGTTTGGAAAAGTCAACTACGAAATTAGTCCAGTAGTGCTTTGAGATCGCTAAAATAGTGCAAGTTCGTCGTTGGCACTTTAGTGCTGCAGAGTCTATTGGGTAAGAGCGACAGCCTTTTTTACACTCCAGCTCTATCGCAACAAATTAGCCGTGTCAGTTCACTACGAAACTACGAACTGAAAATAAGTGGAGTGGGGCAAAAGTACCTTGCAGCAGTTGATTACGCATCTTCTTCTAAAGTGCCGGGAGGCCACCTTGACAGGGTTGCTTCAACTGCTGCTTTGATTTTGATTAATTCTGGCGGCTCGCATTCAAAATATTCGCCAAATTCAACACAAATTTCATCTAATTGACGATCGGACAATAAAGATAGCGTTGTTGGCGTAATCCCGTTACCTAAAATTTGCCATAGTACCTCGCAACATTCATGAGGAGAGGCATCATCAAATGGCACGGGTGGGCTGACATAATCGCTAAACGCTTCGCCCATCGCTTGTTCAAAATCGATTTTGGCTTGATTCATTGAGATAGAATTAAAAAACGCGTGCTTAACGAATCAGTTTTGTTGCAAACAGCAACAGCGAATCTTCCCACCCTTCCAGACTGCTGCCACTATGCCGTCGATAGATGCTGACGATCGTATCGCCAAATCTTCTGAAATACAATATGTCGGTGCAAGGTTGTCTTGCGCCAATAAGCGTAGGATACAGTTCTTCGACAGGGTGTGGCTCGTGGTTCTGAATCGCAAGCTCGTGTCGCAATGACATGGTTTCTAGATCGAGCAGCAGGAGTCGTCCTTTATGGGAACTCACCAGCGCCTGTTGGTCATCAAGGTAAGCAATGGAGTAACCGAATTCATCCTCTTCATCTATCGAACGGCCACAAACACTGACCGATTTCGCGTATGTCAGGGAAATGAAATCGGCAGATGGCTAAATCGTTGTTGAGGATTAAGAATTCGTTGCCGTTTGTGGGAATTCTGGTGGTGGTGTGTTCTCAAGCTTTGACTTAAGGGTGCAGTGCAGTTCGCGATCCTTGGCGAGCCAGTATATCTGTTATCCGTTTTGCCCAGCACCAGCCCAAAGCGCGATCGCGTTGGCTTGCGGTACCGGATGAAAGGAACAGGTTAATTAACGTGCAATCTTATTGTACAACCATTTTGCTTGCGACTTGAGATCGTTCGCAAGCAACGGATTGAAATTCTGAAACGGCGCAACACAAGCAACATTCCATTCAGGATCGGGATTCGGATAGGAAAGAATCACGCTCCAAAATAAGGAATTCGTTCCCCGCGCCGAAACCCTCTCCAAACTGACGTGAAGATAATCTCTATTCAATCTGGCCTGGTGACTTCCCAACTCTATGAATACATAGGCCGTTTCTATTCTCGCGAAACCAAAATCGTCAGCAAATAGTTTCAGCTGGTGGCGACTCTCTGTATTTTCTATCAGCAGGTAAATATCGCTTACATCTGGTTTAAACAGCAGATCCTGACGCTTTCGTAACTTCGCTAAAAAAATAAACTTATCGATGTGTCCGTGCAGAAACAGCAAAGCAAAGCCACCCAAGCCCAGGACAATAGCGAAGGACTTAAGCCAAGCATTGAAGGATGGATCCAGCTCTTCAAATAAGGAAAATAGCGCTAAGGAAAGACTCATTATCAAGTAGGGAAGTGCCAACGTAATCAAGCTTATTACCCCCTGATTTTGGGTAGGCAGGATATCTTCTCTGAGAACTGGCCTGATAAAACTCCCCTTACCCCAATTAAACTCAACTGTTTCTGAAGAGTTAGCTCCAACAAGTTTCTTTTTCATTGTCCTGTTTAATCCTCCGGTAGTCCTCCAGACGTAAGCATTTTTGAGCGCACAAATGGATCCCGCATGCGCAAAAATCCTGATCTGTTTACCTTAAACGACTTGGAAGGTTATTTTGACAGCTTTGCTCCGCAAAGCTGTCAAAATAACCCATTTTCCCGTTCTAACACGAAGAGATGAGAGTTAGTGTCCCCTTCGGGGGCGCTAACATTCCAAGTTGTGTATCCTACCAATCCTCCTTGGAGGAAAGATAGCGGCTCCCCCCAGAAAGTATCCTACTACAACAAGCCAAACATCAAGATCTGGGCGGTGGTTCGTAGATGTCGCGCTGCCGATGTTCCAGAGCTTCTATCGCTGTATATCCAGCATTCCGCCACAGATGCACATCGTTAATCTTCAGGTTCGATCCCAACCACTCCCAGGCTTCTTGCGGATCGGTGATGCCAATTCCTATCCAGTCCACGGCAGAGGGCGCATCGAAGCCTCGATCGAGCCATCGTTGACGGTCTGTTTCTGAAAGGTTCAGCTGACGCCGAATCGCTGCATCTCTTGGCGTCACCTCTCTGTCTCTCCAGGTTCTTGCCTCTTCAGGAAGAAAATTGACGGTTTTCCATGCCTTGACCTCTCGGACATCGAAACCGGCTCGAATCCAGGGGGCAATATCGGCAGCGGGGACTTTGGCTAGCCTCAACCAGAGCGATAGATCGGTGGGTTGGACGCCCAAATCCCGTAGTGTCTTCGCCAGCTCAGGAGCAGGACGGATCAGATAATGCAGCCATGGGTGGATGGCTTCAGGACGATCGAATCCACAGTCCTGCCATGCTTTCACCGTTTCTGGATTGCGGAGCTTGCCATCCCGGAGCCAGTTCAGGGCTTCATGGAGCGAAAATCCCAGGGCTTCCCACTGTGGGTCGAGGTTGAGAGGATAGATGCCAAAGCAGGGGATAGAGATAAGATTGGGAAATTCTGCGATATTTTCAACCTGCTCTGGTTTGTAATCAATATGAATCCATTCCCGATCTTCAGGGGGAACAAAGAAGCCGATTGCCTGATGGGTTGCGGCATCGTAGACCAGGATATCTTTGTGAAAGATTTCGAAGCGGAGACGATCGGCCACTGTCTTATACCATTTTGGATTTTAGATTGACGATTTTGGGTTGAGGGAAAGCCTTGCTGAGCAAGAGATCCGTCAATTTCATCGATTGCATCTCTCAGTCAAATTGGTATCAATATTGTTCGGTTTAGAAACGAGAATTAATTTCTCGCGTAGGGGCACGGCATTGCCGTGCCCCTACAGGTCTATTTTTCGTAAAGTTATTGAATTCACTATCCTTAACCGAACGATCTTGAAATTGGTATTATCTCTATTGAAAATCGTTGACTGTTTCGATCCCAGCCCCCTGATATTGCGACACCATCTGAACCATGCTACAAAATTTTCCCTAGAGGATGTATTGATATCAGCGTTTTTCAGCACTCTGTCAGGCGGAGTTAGTGGGGATTTCAACCAGTTCAGGGCGACCTACAGGATCGATCCCTCGCTCCAAGAGGTGTGCCGCCGCTTTTACCGCAAAGCATTTGTCGCTTGAATGGATACTATTGTAGAGCCCCAACAGGAAATCTGGCTCTGTTACTTTCCAGCCTCCTATTTCGCGGTACGGCACATCTGCTCTGACGAAAAAATCAATCGTTACTTTGACCGAGGCTCGATCTTCTAGCTCGACTCGTTTCTCATATCGTCGAAAATCTTCTTCGCTGGGCAGCCGATCGTATTTTGTCGAGACTTTCTCGAATCCTTGACCTTTCAACACACTCACCACTGTCGCGACCTGATTCGGCTCCACAAATAGGTCGATGTCTTTGTGGTCGTGGGCGTGTTTATACTCTTTGTGGTCTGGTGGTGACATAAAATGCCAGGCCCATCCTCCCGATAGGGTCGCGAAAGGCTTAACAGTCTCCAACTCATGCAAACAGGCATCAATCCGATGTTGAGGCCATAGTTCGCCATATCTGTTTTTGTTGTGTGGTGTACCCATTTGTTTTCTGGTTAGTGGGTCAATTTTGCATTGTGTAGAAAGACAGCACTGGTTCGGGGTTGCCAAGACACAGTATCTACCTTACTCATAGTCCTATTTTATCGATTGTAGTCAACCAGAGTTATGATACAGAATCAACTTTCAGCTTTTTGAGCTGTTGTAGATATATAGCACAACAGCCAAGCTCGTTAGGAAAGGCCAAATTGAGCGCACGCTTCGCACGTGCGCTCAATTTTTTCCTAAGCGATGTGGCTACTGCTATACATGCCCTGATAGCACGTATTTGTTTCCCTATTTGAGTGCGAATTGAGACAGGCTGTTGTAGGTCTCCATGGCTCGTTCCAACATCGGCATATCTTGCGAGCGAATTTCTCCCACAGGCTCGGTTGGTGGCAGTATTCCTGTGCTATTTTCGACAATCTGATGCCATGGGCTAAATACTTTTGCCTTGTGCGAGCTATCTTGCTTCACGCGCTCCTCCTTCCAGCTCAGCATTTCGGGATAAAACTCAATTCCGACTGCCTGACAATAAGACTTGAACGTGTTTTCTGGATCGCTCTGGAGACGATCTGCGTCGACAACAATCGTTTTTGGTTGGTTTTCCTCTATCACGATTTGCCACAGTGCTTTGAGGTCATCAAAGCCAAATTCTTCTGCTGTGGGAAATTCGTTTAATCTATACCATGACAGCAAACTTTTTTTGGGATTGCGCACCAGGAAGGTATGCTTTAGGGGCTGATTGAGGAAGTGGCGATCGATATAGGGAAGTGTCTGATAGGCCATATCTTTCATGAAACACACGGGCTTGGTCTGGGATTTGATGTGTTCCATTACCTGGTTTGTTCCGTAGTCCAGGTGTTGCTCGTTATCGCCAAAGCGATCGCTACGACGCCATTGGCTAAAGTAATAGAGATTTAAGAAGGGTTCGTGCAAAACAGTCTCTCGGACGCCAAACTGGTCGAGTACGCTCAGCATTTTGGATAAATCGGACATCCCCCCGCAAATCAGAGATAGGCAATAGCGCACCAATTGTTTCACTCGCGAATCGCGACGCTCCAGGTTCCGAATTGCCGTAATGTCGCAGGGTTTGCCGACAACTGCAAAAGGCCGATTCAAGTCCAGAACTTCCATAAAATCAATCAGGGGATGCCCCGGACCGTAACGAGATCCAGAGGCTTCCAAGACGCTGACCGCATCGAAGCTCAGGCGAGGTTCGGAGGCAATCGGTCTTTCTTTTGAAGCCGCAACATGAAGGATGAAATCTACTTCTTTGCGTTCCAATAAGTAAGTGGCTAGGGCGGTCAATACGCCGCCTGAAGAACCCCGGTGGCGAATCTCTGGCTCGGTGGCATAGCCGATCGCCATTTGCGTGGCTGGTCCCCATACGGTATCCGTTTCTGCTCCTTCGGGTATCGATTCTGGCTCTGCGCTGGGAACCCGTATGCCCGGACAAGTGGCGTCGATCGCGTCCAACGTCTTTTCGTCTAATGGCCTCAGTTCGATCGGTCGTTCCCGACCTTCAGGGGTCATAGCGATTTCAACTCGATCTGAGCCAGCAATGCTGCGGCAGAGTCCGCACCCCATACACAAACCCGCAGTCACGATTTCATCTAAGGATAGGTTGTCTTGCTTTTGGTTCGTTTTGTTCATCAGTCCATGTTCTCTAGCAATCATTTATCCTGAGCTTCTATCCTGAGCTTCAGCAAACCTCACTGATTGGCCAATGCGGCAATCAGAACAAACCAATATTCTGAGACTGCGGGCAGTTGTTCATTACTGTTGGAGATGCGATCGCAAGACAGTTCTGACCAACACCTCATGTACCAATAATGCCACCACAAAACTGGGGAAAATTTCGTACATGACGTCGCTGTATCCTAAAATGCGCCAGATGATAGCAACGGCCAAACCAGAGAGCATTGTGGCGCTGAGCGCTAAGGGAGTCGTGCGCCGCTTGAGCACGGCAATGAGCATGGCTGGCCCGAGGGAACCAGCCACCGCTCCTGAGGAAAACAGGATAACAGAAAATACGGTAGTGGAAGAAAAGACAACCAGGGTGACGATGACGGCGACGATCCCCACAAAGAGGGTCGCGGCTTGCTCGTATTTCACCCCATATCTGCGGGACATCTTGTGATGCAACGCGGGTGAAATATCTCTCGCCAGAGCGCTGGAACACACCAGAAGCTGGGAGTCTGCCGTGGACGCGATGACAGAGAATACCCCTGCCAGGACGACCCCGACTAAGACTGGAGGAAAATTATCCATCGCATAGAAGGGCAGAGCTTGTTCGGGGTCGCCCAGACTGGGAATGAGCACCCGACAGATAATGCCAAAGAGACTCATGGCGATCCAGGTGGAATAGACATAGCCGAAATAGGTCCACTTTGCTTGTTTGGTTTCTTCTGGGCTGCGACCGGCCAGCAATCTGACCAAGACTTGAGGTTGAGAAATATCAAAGCCTAAGCCGAAAAAGAAAAATCCCACCATAAAAGCAAGCAAGGTCAGGGGACTATAGCCAGCCGTAAGGTTGGTGAGATTGGGATCGATGGTATTGAGCTGGGAAATAATGTTTGGTATCCCGCCGCCAGCGATGAGGGCCACAATTAGCATGCCGAAGGAAACAAACATAACCACAAAAGATTGCACCACATCCGTCCAGATGGAGGCTCTCAGCCCGCCCGTGACGCAGTAGACCATAATCGATCCTGCGGCGATTAAGGCTCCAATCCTGGGGTCAACGCCAAAAAAGACATCCAGGGTCTTGGCAGCGGCAGCAAACTGCCCCGAAGTATAGACTCCAATAAAGATGACCGTTATTAAGGCGACGATCAGGGTGATCAGGCGCTTGCTGTGTGCTTTGTTGAACGTGGCTCCGAGGAATTCTGGAATGGTTTGGGAGTCTTGCTCGACAGAGAGCTGGTTGACCTTATCCGGGAAAAATTGCCAGAAGACGACTTCTCCCAGGAAGGTTGCAATCACCATCAGTAACGATGAAATACCCGTGGTATAAGCAAGCCCCACGGCTCCAACCATAATCCAGCCGCTGTTGCCAGTGGCACCTGCGCTCAGCCCAATAAAGACTTTGCCAAAGGAGCGATTGCCTAGCAGGTAATCGGCTTCTGTATTGTTGGACGCTTTAGAGGCCAGCGCGCCAATCCACAGAAAAATAGCCACGAAGACGGCAAAAGTAGTAATTGTAATCGCAGAGTTCATTAGATGACCTGTGTACTGCTTTTTTCTGGAACTGCGATCGCAACGACCGCTTTCAAATGTCAAATGAGGAGCGGTTGCTGGCCGCGCCCTTGCTTGTATTATTGATTGCTTTAATGAGCAAGTATTGCTTGCGCACTGTTTTGACTCCGGTTGTCAACTAGCAAACCTGATAGGTCCAAATTTGCAAATAAATATCCGGTTCAGTCTCAGGATGATTTTGAAAGGGTTCTCCTTGCTCGACCAGCTGCCATTGACCAGCGGCTTCCAGGGCCGGCAGTTTGTTTTTGAAGTCGCTATTTTGGTAATAATCAGGACGAATGGTGAAAACAATATACCCCCCTGGCCGGGTGATGCGAATCAGTTCGTCAAACCCGCTGCTGGGAGCATGGCCCAGGGTAAATGTGCCAACGCTAATAATGGCGTCAAAGGTATTCGGGGGAAAGTCCAGCGGCTCCCCCAAAATTCCCTGGTGCAGAGAACGGTAAACGTTCTTTTTTCGAGCTTCCTCCAACATGCCTGCAGAAAGATCCATGGCCTCTAAATTTGAGTAGCCGCGCTGATACAGCTGCTGCCCAACGAGCCCGGTTCCCGCACCCGCATCTAAAATCCTGGCTGTTTTAGAGATATATTGACTCAGAACCTCAACGGCGGGTTCGGGGCAAGTATAGTTTTCGGGCGGCAAGTCGCGATCGTATTCCCCCGCCCATTGGTCATACCGTTCGGCTAATTCCTGGGCATTTTTGGCACTATAAACCCAATGGACTTTGTCTGTGTTTGTGCTCATTGTTTGGGAAGTTGGCGTTAATGTTTCTGTTAAATTATACGTGAAAGTGCTAGCATCGCACGGCGGCATGCGATCGCAGCGACCCTGGTCAACCCCCGATCGCTGCTTCACTTTCAGAGCGCCGCCATGGAGAATCGCTTCTCCTGAGAGTCAGATTAACATCGTTACATTCAGCGGATAAACTCGAACACAACAACACACGACTTGGAAGGTTATTTTGAAAGCCTTGCGGAGCAAGGCTTTCAAAATAACCCATTTTTCCGTTCTAGCACGAAGAAACAGGAGTTAGCGCCCCCGAAGAGGGGCTAACCTTCCAAGTTGTGACCACAATGAATTCAAACTGAATTTACCGCTCAATTTCCCAGCTCCCTGGTTGTTTCCCCTGTCAGCGATTGTGAAGGGATTAAGACCGAAATTCACTGGTAGGGGCAGACTATAGATGCCCCTACCAGTGAATGGCACTGACTTAAGCAAGAATTGAGCGCTAAAAGCCTTGTGAATTCGTAGGATGGACACTGTCCACCGAACCTGATGCAATACTGTTCGGTTAAGGATAGCGTGTTCAATAACTTTACGAAAAATAGACTGGTAGGGAGCACGGCAATGCCGTGCCCCTACGCGAGAAATTAATTCTCGTTTCTAAACCGAACAGTATTGGAACCTGATGTAAGCGCCATTTGTCCCTACGGGTTTAGATTCTCCCGAGTTCTTTAATCCTCGATCCTTAAGTTGAGCTGATTTAGGGACAGAGACACCTGTTCAGCTAACCTTTGCACTTGCGGCTCCATCATCATGGTGAAATGGTTCCCTGGAACCAGATGCAATTGAACGGGGAGAGCGGTGGCTTGCCCCCATCCCCAGGTCGGATCGGTTTGGGTGGTTACCTCATCCGGCAGATAATTGCCCAGGGCACCCACCTCAGCCGCTCGAAATAACATCATCGGCAGCGGATAGCGTTCCCGTACCTGATATTGAACGCTGGCCTGGGTGTTGGCTCTATACACGGCTAGAATGCGCTTCAAATCATCTGAAGTCAACTGCTGACCAGCCATTTTCAACACCAGCTGCACGTAGCTGAGTTGTTCATCTACAGCCAGCCGTTGGAGGGTATCCGCTTGTATGCCTAAATCCTGCCCTAAAACACTACCGTAGATATTCGCCAGGTGAGTCAGACCTTGGGCAAAGTCCCAGTCTGCCACGTCTTGTTCGGGGTCGGGAACGCCAACCTGGATGTCCATCAAGGCCAGAAAGGAGACTGCGTGACCTTTCGCTCGCAATTGCTGCGCCATTTCAAAGGCAACTTTGCCACCAAAGGAATGACCGCCAAGCAAGTAGGGACCCTGCGGCTGAATTTTTTGTATGGCTTGAATATGATGTTCGGCGATGTCTTCCATGCGGGTTAAGGGGAATTCACCCTCATCGGTGCCCAGCGATCGCAGTCCGTAAAAAGCGCGATCGCAACCGCAATATTTTGCCAGCGGATAGAGGTCAAACACACTGCCCAAAATTCCCGTTACAAAGAACAAGGGTGGTTGGGAACCTTGAGGCTGAATCGGCACCACCGTATCGCCAGACAGGTCGCTGCCATTGCGGGCGCAATCGCTGCCATTACCGGTATGATTATGAGTGCGATCGCTGCCATTCGTAAGGGAATCGATCAACGGTGACGACATCGTCTCAGCCGAGGCTAAATCCAGAACGTCTTGATACAAATAATCTGCCAACTCAGCCAGAGTCGGATACCGGAACAAAACGGTAGACCGCACCGAACAGCCCAAACTCGACTGCAGATGATGGCGCAATTCCATCGCCATCAACGAATCCAAACCCAAATCGACGAATCGTGCCTCCAGCGGAACTTGCGCTGCATCCTTCAACCCCACGGTTTTCGCTACGAGAATCTGCAGCTGCGAAACCAGCCGCGATCGCCGCTCTGCAGTGGGCAACTGCTTTAACTCGCGACCAAAATCAAGCGATTCTTTCTGCCCAGAGAAACTGGGAGCAACCTGCTCGTAAAAGGGAGGAAGACTAGAGAATTGCTGCAGCCATTTCGACCACTCAATTGGCAGCACCCCCACCTGGGCAGTTTCCTGTTGGAGGAATTGTTCCAATATCGCCAAACCGCAATCGGGTGCGATCTCCCTCAATCCCCAATCAGACAATCGCTGCTGATGGTCTTCGCTCAGTCTGGCACTCATGCCCACCTCTGCCCAGGGACCCCAATTGACACTCAAACCAGGCAATCCCAGAGAACGACGATAATGGGCAAAAGCATCCATGAACCCATTTGCTGCTCCATAGCTGGCTAACCCATGAGATCCCAACAAGGAAGCCAGGGAAGAGAAACAAACAAAGAAGTCTAAAGGCCGATCTTGAGTCAGCGCATGCAGGGTCCAGGTTCCTTGCACCTTCGCCGTCAGCACCCGGGTAAAGCGCTGCCAGTCTTGCTGCCACAATCCGCAGAAATCCACCACGCCAGCAGTATGGATAATCCCTCGCAATGGTGGTAATGTCCGATCGATGTGTGCCAATACCTCAGCCATTTTTTCGGCATCAGCAACATCAGCCTGAGCGATCGTCACCTGTACCCCAGCCATTTCCAGATCTTTTATCCAGTCTTTGACCTCGGGTTTAGGGTTACTGCGTCCCACAAGCACCAGAGATGTACTACCCCGCTCAACGAACGTACGCGCAACCTGTAAGCCTAAAGCGCCCAAACCGCCAGTAATTAAATAGGTGCTCTGGTTGTCCAGCACCAACGATGTTTTTTCCTCGTAGCCACCTGGTACCAGTCGAGGGACATAGCGAGTACCGTTCCGAAATGCCACCTCGTCTTCCGTATCATCAGCTGCGATCTCCTCAAACAGGCGTTTCGATTCCAGCGGCTGCAAACGGCTACCCTCTACCTGCAGGTCAGGATCCAAATCCACCAGAGAACAGCACAGCTCTGGATATTCTAGACCGATTGCTTTCTTCATGCCCCAGAGCGGAGACTGGCCCAGTCCCGGTACTGCTCCTTGTTCGTCCACCGGTTGCGCCCCACAAGTCACGAACCACAGACGCGGCAAGGTTGCATACTCTTCGACCAGATTTTGCACCAGGTATAGAGTACTGCACAAGCTGACTGCGGCAGCTGCTAAATCAGCTACTGTATGGGTTAGGGGCGAGTCCAGACTCCAGAGGTAGACAACCCCCCCAATATCTGGGACAGTTTCCAGGAGTTGCCGAAACTGCTCCGGGCAATCGGGATTGAGGCAAAAATACCCTTCCTCCTGGCAGTGGTATTTTTGCCCCGGCACCACGACTGTCGTGCGATGGCCATTCGACTGGAGGTGTTGCACCAACACTTCCCCAACGCTCTGGTGATTCTCATCCCGGTGATTCCCAGCCAACAATACACCACCATCGGCAAAGATGAGCCAATGTTTTGGCTCTGGCGGTGACATCAGCTCCGAACGAGACCGAGGGTGCCATTGAACTTCGTACAGGTCATTTTCTAACGACTGGTCTGTTGCCTGACATATCCCTGGAGCATCCGCTGACTGACCGTTTTGGTTCGCCCCCGGCTCCAGGGCACTCCCTCCCGCTCCACGACCGCGATCGAATTGGCCAGTGCGATACCATGCAGGAGCCTCTACCCAATAGCGTTGTCGCTGAAAAGGATAAGTGGGCAGCGACTCCCGGCAGCGCGAATAGTCTCCGTCAAAACCAGACCAATCGATCGACGCCCCCTCCTGGTAGAGCCTGGCCAGACTGGTTAAGAGCTGCTGCCAATCGTCTCGATCCGGGTGCAAGCTAGGAAGCCACTGTCCAACATGGTCAGGCAGGCACTGCCGACCCATACCTAATAGGATCGGTTTTGGGCCAACTTCGACAAATATCCTTGCCCCCAAACGATTCAGGGTCGTCATGCTCGGGGCAAATCGCACCGGCTCCAGCACGTGACGACACCAATAGCCAGGAGTAGCGACTTCAGCGGTTGCTAATGCACCTGTTACGTTGGAAATTAGCTTAATATTGGGTGAGGAATAGTTGATTTGTCGTGCAACCTGTTCGAATTCAGCCAGCATCGGTTCCATCAAGGGCGAATGAAAAGCATGAGAAACCGTTAATCTCCGGGTTTTTATGCCTTCGGGTTCCAGGACTGCACAAACCGTTTGGATTGGCTCCCGTTTGCCAGAAATGACGATACTCTCCGGGCCATTAATCGCCGCGATAGAAACGCCAACTTCCTGCCTATTGTTGGAACGGGATTTCAGACGAATCGCAGAGCGTATTGCAGCTTGTACCTGTTCTTCCCGTGCCAACAGGGAAACCATTTCGCCATCTGATGGTAACGCTTGCATCAAACGTCCCCGTTCAGCAATCAGTTTCAACCCATCTTCCAGAGAAAAAACACCAGCAACACAAGCTGCAACGTATTCCCCGACGCTATGTCCCATAACAATATCTGGTTCAATTCCCCAGGATGTCCACAACTGGTACAATGCATATTCCAGGGCAAAGAGGGCCGGTTGCGTATAGCTCGTCTCATCAATCGCATTGAAACGGTTCCCGTTTCCCCGTTTCCCATTCCCCGCATCGGGATAGAGAACTTCAAGCAAAGGAATATCCAGATAAGGTCGGAGAATTTCGTCGCAGCGATCGAGGGCGTCTCGGAATGTCGGCTGGGTTGCATAGAGGTCGTAACCCATATTAATATACTGAGACCCCTGCCCCGTAAACAGGAAAACGATCGGGCTAGGAGCCGAGTTCGGGTGCTGCCAGGGTGCAGATACGATCCCATTGCCAGGATTGCTGGCGATTTCGGTCAATTGCTGGCGCAGTTGCTCTTTTGAATCCGCCACCAATGCCAGACGATGGTCAAAGTGCTTGCGTCCTGTATTTGCCGTAAAACAAATATCAGACAGGGCGGCTTCAGGTTCGGAGTCCAGATAATTGACGTAACGCCCCGCCAATTCAAGCAACGCTTTGTCTGTTGTTGCCGATAAGCTCAAAAGATGTAGGGGACGTTCCCCATTTCCTGTTTCCTGTTTCCTGTCCTCTGGCTGGGGTGCTTCTTCCAGAATGACATGGGCGTTGGTTCCCCCCATGCCAAAGGAGCTGACCCCGGCCCGGCGAGGCGTTCCATCATTGGCTTCCCATTCAGAGAGCGTTGTATTAACGTAAAAGGGGCTGTTGGCAAAATCAATATTGGGATTCGGTCGCTGAAAATGCAACGAAGGCGGAATTTGCTTGTGTTTCAGCGATAAAATGGTCTTCACCAAACCCGCCATGCCAGCGGCTTCCACTAAATGCCCAATATTGGTTTTGACTGAGCCGATGGCACAATAACCATTGTCTTCGCTGCTTTCGCGAAACGCCTGGGTGAGGGCAGCGATTTCGATCGGATCTCCCAGTGATGTCCCTGTCCCGTGGGCTTCTACATAATTGATGCTACTGGCGTCAACGTCTGCCACTGCTAGCGCTTCAGAGATAACGGCTGCCTGACCTTCTACGCTGGGAGCGGTGTAGCCGACTTTTAACGCACCATCGTTATTAATTGCTGATCCCTTGATGGTTGCATGGATGTTATCGCCGTCTTCAAGCGCTTGGGACAGTAATTTCAGGACGACGACACCAACGCCATTGCCAAAGACCGTTCCTTTGGCCTCGGCATCAAAGGCTCGACATTTGCCGTCGGGAGAGCAAATCATATCTTCTTGATACAGATAGCCCGTTTTTTGGGGAACGCTGATGGCCACTCCTCCCGCCAGGGCTAGATCGCATTCGCCATTCAACAAACTCTGGCAAGCAAGATGAACCGCCACCAGCGAGGTTGAACAGGCAGTTTGAACGTTCAAGCTAGGGCCAGTGAGATTCAACTTATAAGATACCCGTGTGGGCAAATAATCCTTACCGTTGGTCAGTCTTACCTGCAGGTCTCGTGCTGATTCCAGAAAGGTGCGATGGGAAGAAAAGCCAGTGTGGGGATGAACGTTATTGATTAAATACCCGTTCATTCCCGAACCTGCATATACAGCGACCAACCCTGGATAGGTTTCTGGGTTGTAGCCTGCACTTTCAAAGGCAGTCCAGGCAGATTCCAGGAAAATCCGCTGTTGCGGATCCATGATTTCTGCTTCTCTGGCGCTGTAGCCAAAGAAAGTAGCGTCAAATTTATCGATATTGGGTAAAATTGCTCCCGCTCTGACGTAGTTGGGGGATTGGGTCGATGGGGAATCGGAGAGTTCTAACTCTTCTCGATCGAAAATAGAAATAGAGTCTACTCCTGCGAGGAGATTTTGCCAGAATTCGTCAATATTGTTAGAGCCTGGAAAGCGGCATGATAGGCCAACGATTGCAATATCTGATTCTCGAATATTCATAAGCAAAAACTTGAATTCGTCATTAGTAGGGTGGGGCAGATTGGGTAAAACGGGCGGCACCCACCCAAAAACCTGGCCGCTTGCCCCTCTCAAAAGAGAAGACAAGACACACCAGGATGAAGCATGTAACTTGTTTCTTCGCTAAGGCTCCGCCGATCTGACAGTGCCGTAAGGCTTAGACTTTGCCAAAACAGCAGTGTAGTTTGTTTGGAAACGATCTGTACGTTTTCTCATCGTTTTTGGGTGAATGACACTTTGGGATTGTCTTTGGTTCTGTTGCCCGAACTTCATCGTGTTTGAATCCCAGTTATGTTTTGCCTCGACGATGCTGTTGTCGGCGCTGCTTCTGTTGTTGGGTTGCGACCTGCCGCGTTCGCCGGCTGCTTGCGGTAGGACGCTTGACGTTGGGTTGCGAGTCTTGGGTTTGCGTGAGATGTTGGGCCAGAGCCGCAATAGTAGGATATTGAAACAGGGTAACGATTGATAGTGAAGCGCTAAAAAGATTGGCCAGTTTTTGATGAACTTGGGTCAGACGTAAAGAATTGCCTCCAAGTTCAAAGAAGTTGTCGTTGATCCCCACAACTTCTAACTGTAACAGATCTTGCCAAACTCTGGCGATTGCTTGCTCGGTCTCGGTCTGGGGTATCACCAGGGCAGTCGCCAATTGCGGACGAGACCGATCGGGTGCTGGGAGCGCCCGACGATTCACTTTGCCGTTGGGGGTCAGGGGCATTTCATCGAGAATGACAAAAGCGGCAGGCACCATATAGTCAGGCAAACGCTCTCGCAAATAATGGCGCAATTCGGGTTCAAGCTGGCTGGTAATTTGTCCGCTCAAGGGATTATTTGCATAGACAACCCAGGGCTTAGCTGAGCCATTCGAGGGGGCAGGAATTGGCTTCTCTCCAATCGCATGGTGTTGGAAGAGGACATCGTAACAGCCCGTTGCCGGGAATTCGTTATGCTCTGGTGCGGAACTTGACCAGCTGAGGGTGATACGATACGGCAACTCATCGCTTAAACGCCACCAATCCTCGGGTTCCACGCCAGTGTCTTGGAATTTTGGCAGCACCTGACGCAGTTCACCAACGGTGGCTGGGCCGTTTTCCTGTTCCAGGAGGTCGAAGAGCTGGACTTCTGTCAGGATTCGGGCGTTGGGGACCCGTTGAATGCCTAGAACTTTTGGTTGGTTCTGTGATATGCGATCGCGCACTTCAGCCAGGGTCAACCGATCGGCTTCCCAATCCAACCAGTAAGGGTTTGCCGCGATAGGGTGCGTGTCTAACCCATCAGCATTCCCTTTGCCAATATGAATAATCGCATCATACCGGAATTGGCTCATCTCATTGCGGTAGCGTCCCCGTCGCAGCTGAATTTCGACCTGGCTAATTTGCGGCAGTCGCTGCTGCAAAGCGGTGAAAAACTCGGGATCGATCGTCATTTGTCGCTCTGCTGCTATGCTTTTATGCACCCGTTTTCGTAATGTTTCCCTGGGCAGTGCGTCTGGCGATCGCTGCAGTTGGATTGACCCATGGAAGGCCCCTTGCAGGGGTAGGCTGCGAATATCTCCAACGAAAATCACCCCGCCAGGTTTGACAACTTCAGCTGCTTTTGAGAGAACGTCTACTAAATATTCAATGCCGGGGAAAAGCTGAACGACAGAGTTGATAATGACGGTGTCAATTTCTCCGGGCTGAAGGCGGTCAAAAGCTTCATCGGCTACGCCTTGCCGCAGCTGCACGTGGGACCAATCTCCCTTCAACTGCTCCATGTGGGTCTCAATGTAACGCAAGGCAGTGGGCGCAAGATCGATGCCGTAATAAGATTGGCAATGGGGCGCAACGCGAAAGAGTAGCATTCCTGTGCCGCAGCCAATCTCCAATACCCGCTGCGGACGACAGGACAGAATGCGCTCAATGGTTCCGTCTAGCCATTCGCGCATTTCTGGCGCTGGAATGGGCGCACCTGTATAGCTATCGTTCCAACCGCTGATATTAAAGGTCGGATCCGATTCTCTGGTGTCCTGACGATAGGCCAGATCCCACAGTTCCTGCCATTGGGAAATCTGTTCTTCCTGAGCTTCAGCTGTTTCTCCTTCGTCGCTGCCCTGATATTGGGGATCGGGGACAACGTAAGCGACCAACCGCTTATCTACGTCCAGGAGAGTTTCTCCAGCACGTTCTTTAACCACAACGGCGCTCTGACGGACACCAGCGTGTCGGTTCAAAACCGTTTCGATCTCTCCGAGTTCGATACGAAAGCCCTGTACCTTGACTTGATGGTCGATGCGACCGAGAAATTCAATATGGCCGTTGCTCAAGTAGCGAGCCAGGTCGCCTGTTTTGTAAAGTCGTCCGTCTCTAAAGGGATTGGGGATAAATTTTTCTGCGGTTAAGTCTTCGCGATCGCGATAACCCCGGGCCAAACCCGCTCCTCCGATATGCAATTCTCCTGCCACGCCAATGGGGACAGGCTGAAGATATTCATCAAGGATGTAAATTTGGGTATTCGCGATGGGAGTGCCCACTGATTCGGGAGCATCTTTGGTGAAGTGGCCAATATCGTCGGCACTGGCAGCAGAACGGCGACCCTGGCCCACTTCATAAGTGGTTGACCAAATGGTTGCTTCAGTCGGCCCATACATATTCCACAAATGCGCTCCGGTTCCCAGCAATCGCTCTGCCAGGGCTTGGGGTAAGGCTTCGCCGCCACAAAGGATTTTCAGACCGGGCTTGCCTTGCCATTGGGACGCCAGCAGGAGATACCAGGTAGCAGGAGTGGCTTGCATAACAGTGGTATCAGACTCTTCGATTAACTGAGCCAGTACTTGTCCTTCGGAGGCGACTTCCTGCGGGACGATGATCGTCCGCGCTCCGACCACCAGGGGCAAATAAAGTTCCAGTCCAGCGATATCAAACGAGATCGTGGTGACGGCAAGTAGGGTGTCTGTATCGGTCAGCCCCGGTCGCTGACTCATTGAAGTTAAGAAATTTACCACTGAGCGGTGTTCAATTTGAACCCCTTTGGGGTTGCCTGTGGAACCGGAGGTATAGATGGTATAAGCCAGGTTGTTGGGGTTGACGGTTGTCTGAGGATTGCAATCGTTTTCTCTGGCAATCGTTCCCCAGTCTTTATCTAGATAGACTAATTGGGTTTGCTCGCTGGCGACTGTCTTTGCTGGAAGCTGTGCAGCTAGTTTCTCTTCGGTCAAAATAACCTGTACTTGAGCATCTTCCAGCATATAAGCCAACCGTTCTTGGGGATAGGCAGGATCCAGAGGAACATAAGCCCCACCCGCCTTGAGAATCCCTAACAGTCCAATGGCCATGTCTAAGGATCGCTCCAGACAAATTCCCACTAGAACTTCTGGTTCGACCTCCAGTTTCTGCAAATAGTGGGCCAGTTGATTGGCGCGTTGGTTCAGTTCTTGATAGGTCAGTTGTTTTCCTTCACAGACGACAGCCACAGCATCAGGAACGCGTTCAACCTGTTCATCAAATAACTGATGCAGACACTTATCTTGAGGGTAGTCTGCTGCTGTATCGTTCCAGTCCAGTAGCAGTTGCTGCCGTTCGACTGCTGTTATCAGGGGTAAATTTGCAATTGGTTGGTCTGGGTTTTCCATTATCCCAGCCAGCAACAGCTTGAAATGTTCCAACAGGCGCTGTACCGAAGCCGCTTCTAATTGCGCATTGTTATAGCATTCCAGAGTCAGGGATTTTCCTGATTCTGAGACCAGAATTGTCCAGTTGCATTGAGCGATATATGCTGAAATATCTTGTGGTTCTGCTTCAGAGACTGATAGTTCTGGGATAACGTCGGCGAAATTGCAAAATCCCAAAAGGGCTTGAGCACCTGGCATCTCAGTTGAGTTAGCAGACTGGCTCAACGCTTTCATTTGCAATGCTGATGGATAGTCTTTACGTTTTGTTGCTGTTTCGACTGTTTCCTTCACACGCGTCAAAAGCACTTGAGTACTTGGATTGCCGCTTAAATCTGTCCGCAAAACAATGGGCTGGGCCATAGGTTTGACGGTTGTCTGATTATCGCAACCTTCTAGCGAGAAACATCCAACTGCTATTTCTTCCAGGTCGTTGTATCGCAGCAAAAGTGCGTTTGCTGCTGTCAGGAAAAGGATCCATAAGTTGATCCCGGTATCCTCGCAAAACTTTCTGATTGTTAAACAGAAGGCTTCATCCAGTTCCAGGTTGGTTTGAGATCGACGGGAATACTCTAATGAAGACATTGTTAATGCAGGAAAATGATCGTATGGGTAGATGAAAGACTGCAAGTCTCAACTATGTCAACAGCTAAATGATGGAACGTTTTCTAACAAAACGTTCGAAAGGTAGAAAAAGACTCTCAGTCTTCTCAATATTCTTTAAACCAGAAAACTTTTAACCTTTCTTTATATCCTCCACTATTGAGTGAAGAGGGGAGGAGGAGTAGAGTATTTCTCAGATGTCCTCCGACTGGGAAAACGATAATCCCAGGTTCGGAACAGTTCTACATTGTTTCGAAGATCGAGAAGTGGTTTAAGAATTATCAATACCCTCTTCATGCAACTTCTCCAACATTTATGGAGTCCATAAGGTTTTCCCAGACAAATACTGAATTCTAAGGGAGCTGACACTCCCGCAAAACTTGGATAACATCAGGTGAATGTTTTGTGCTTGCTGATAGGCGTCAGGTTTGTTAGGTTACTTAGCAAAACGCAGTCAACTCAACTATTGTCCTTTTCTAAATTACATCAATAGCGTGACCTGACCAAAACAGGGCAGCAGCCCCTTTCAGGACATCAAGCCCTAGCGCGATCTGACCAGAACGGAGCAACAGTCCCTTTCAGGGCATCAAGCCCTAGCGCGATCTGACCAGAACGGAGCAACAGTCCCTTTCAGGGCATCAAGCCCTGATGGAGTCAAGTTTGTTAGATTACTTAGCAAAACGCAGTCAACTCAACTATTGTCCTTTTCTAAGTTACATCAATACCGTAACCTGGCCAAAACGGGGCAGCAGCCCCTTTCAGGGCATCAAGCCCTTGTGTTATTGACCTTGTGGGGGTTCGAACCTTCAAGGTGGCTTCGAAACTATTTAAAATTGACGCAAGTACTAATGTACAAGAATTGTAGAAAAAAAGGATGAAATCTGCCAGTTTCCAGTTTGTCGGTTCCCCAGGGATCTGCAATGACCCCGGAAAATGCTTGCAAAACAACGGAGCTAAATTCTCATGGGCGATGCTGATAAAAATCCTGAAAATCTGTTTGGAGGAAACTTCTAGCCTGGAATGTTGTGAGTTTTGAAAACGCTTTTCAGATTCAGATTCATCAGATTCAGGTTCAATTTGAATGAATCTTCGATCGATGAACTCTTGGAGGTTGCGATCGCACACAGTGGCCTCTCCTGCTGGTTGGCACTGATATTGGGTTGTTGAGCATTGCCTCACCTACGAACTGCCAGGGCTTTCAACGCTCAAGTTTTGCTTAAGCAAGCGCCATTCGCCTTTCCTGCCATTTCCTTTTATTCCCGCATAGAGTTATTAGCCCGCAGGTGAGTGCCAACAGCAGCAAAAAAGCGTCTATCCTGGAGTCGTCTTTGCAGAGCAGGAAAATTGTGCGTTGGGCATCGACAAAATGAAAATGAATTGGAATCTGATCTCGAAGGCTCAAGAATCCAGTTCACCTCTATTGATCGATGCAAGGAATTGCGATCCCCCAAATAAGGGGTATCGCTAATTTGAAGACGATTAGGAGGGTTCTGATGCTGGTTCTAAAATCGGATCAAGTGAAATATTGCGTGCTCATTCGCAAAACGGAGGGGCAAGATGAGACTTTCCCTGGCATCCTGTATCAGGATAAAGCCTTTGTGAAAGGAAAATCCTTTGCCAAAGATCGAGGGCAAGAAGCGATTAAACAGGCGCGTCAGCTGTTTTTGGACCAGAAAGCACCCGGTTTATTGCTGGTGGTTGAGGACGCAAAAGGGTTTACCCTGTGGCATCAGGATAATCGCGCCAAATTGGCGGATGTTTTGTCAACCATCGATCTCAAGGAGCTGGTTGCAGCCATGCGAAATATTGGTGGTGTCCAAATTAAAGATCGCCAATATCATTTAAAAACCTATGCGAGATGTTTTGTGGGCAGCGAAGCTGTGAGTTGGCTCAGCAACTATGCTAAAGTTCCCAAATCTGAGGCAGTCCGTTTGGGGCAGCGGCTCATGGACGAGAAATGGATCCATCATGTTGCAGATGAACACCCCTTTAAAGATGAAATGCTGTTCTATCGTTTTTATTGGGATGAATAAGGCCGCTTGCCAATGGATTCAATTTTTCCATGACTCAATTGAACGTATTCATCACTCGGCATCTGCCAGTTGCCCTCGACCCATTGCGGCAAATTGCTACAGTGGATGTCTGGTCAAAACGCCAGCCGCCGCCCTACGAGGTGTTGCTGGAGAAAGTCCAGACGGTAGATGGCTTGCTCTGCTTGTTGACCGATCGGATCGACCGACAGCTGATTGCAGCGGCTCCAGCACTCAAGGTCATTAGCCAGATGGCCGTGGGCTATGACAACATTGACATGCTAGCAGCGAGCGAGCAGGGGATTCCCGTTGGCCATACGCCTGGGGTGCTGACAGATGCCACTGCCGATTTTACCTGGGCCCTGCTGATGGCGGCAGCACGGCGGATCGTGGAAGCGGATCGGTTCGTGCGTGGAGGGCAATGGCAAACCTGGGAACCGGATTTGTTGTTGGGGGCTACAGTTGCGGGGGCTACATTGGGTATTGTCGGTCTGGGACGCATTGGTCAGGCCATGGCTCGCCGCGCCCAGGGGTTTGGAATGCGGATTCTTTATACCAGTAGGCAGCGGCGCAGTTTAGAGTTAGAGCAGGGTTTGGGAGCAACGTTTGTGTTGTTTGAGCAGTTGCTGCAGGAGTCGGATTTTGTCACTATCCATACTCCATTGTCGAAAGAGACCGAGCGGTTGTTTTGCGATCGCACCTTCCAGCAGATGAAGTCTTCCGCCATCCTGATTAATACTGCGCGGGGGCCAATCGTCGATCCCGATGCCCTCTATCGTGCCCTGATCGCCGGTCAGATTGCAGGTGCAGCTCTGGATGTCACCGATCCCGAACCGATCCGCCCAGAGAGTCCGCTACTGCAACTCAACACTCTAGTGCTGGCACCTCACATCGGTAGCGCCAGCCGCCAAACGCGGGAAAAAATGGCCGCTATGGCGATCGCCAATCTGATTGCTGGACTCAAAGGAAATCCTTTACCCCATTGTGCGAATCCTGACGTTTATCGCACTGCGAGCATCGATTAGGGCGGGGGACAATTCTCCACCAGAAAACACCTGGATTGCAGTAGATGCAACCCTCTGGCGATAGGCTCTCGCAAATGACAATCTGTAACACACTTCAGTCTCAAGGGGCGATTGGAGGAATGCGAACTGACAAAATTGCGAAATCGATCGCAGCAAATTTTATGTTCTATGTGCAGTCTGAACCTCTTATATAGAGCGGTTTCCGTAGCAAAATATTGCGTTACTAAATGCACGCTGATATAGTCAGCATGTGTTCTTCGGTCTGAGTTAAGTACTCGTAGAAAATTGCCCAACCATGGCAAATTCCAGACCGAGAATCGGCTAACCATACATAAAGCTACACGTTAGAACCATTAAAGGAGACAACATGAAACGATACCTGAGTCGCGTCACTCAGTGGCTGGCTGCAGTGGTGGTTGCGATCGCGCTCGTCCAAAGCATCGTCCTCCCTGCTAATGCAATGATAACCATTCCCCCAGGGCAGGACTTTATCGGCCCCATCTGTCCCCAAATTGAGATCAGCACTTCTCCCGGTTGCAACCCCTATGAGTTCGGCGTTTACTCCATAGAACTCCCCCCTAACCCCACCCCATTAACCAATCGGAATTTCGTTCCCTGTACTCCGGAAGCGATCGACAGTTATTTCCCTGTCGGTGGACAGGACGTCAGGATAATGAATCTGGGAGATATTCCCATTGAGTTTACTCCGGTTTGCCGCTGATCGCTGACCCAAGGGAAGGGCCGAACAGCAGTTTCCAGAGAGACAACCAAGAGAGGATGGAGGCCCTGCCTAACATCGGTGGCATCGAGCGAAGGTTGTATCGCAGTCAGTCAGAATGACAGGGCTTCACCGTGAGGGAGTCGATCCTTCCCCTTTCTTCCTTTAAATAGTACTGAAACCAGCAAGGGATAGTCTCGCTGAGCGAAACTATCCCTTGCGCTTTTACCCAGTCACGTAGGATGGGCACGCTCCGCTTTGCCCATCGCAAAGTCGAAATAGGTAGGGACATCGCCCTTTGCCCATCTTAATCAGCTATATCTGATTGAATTCCTGTCCATAGTGATGAAACACACAACTTGGAAGGTTATTTTGAAAGCCTTGCTCCGCAAGGCTTTCAAAATAACCCATTTTTCCGTTCTGGTACGAAGAAATAGGGGCTAGCACCCCCGAAGGGGGTGCTAACCTTAGTCGTGTGATTGTATAGTCTTGCTGAGGGAGACTATATATTCTTCGCTTCCCAGAAACTTCACAAGGAAATAGCTTTTGATTTGACCAATGCCCAATTTATAGATACTTGACAAAGCGATTGTTGCGGTCAACCAAAATCGCTACCGGTTCGATTGGAACATCGGTTTGCTCGAATGCCATAATAATAATTTCTTCCCCTGCCTGGATCAGATGAGCAGCAGCCCCATTCATGCAAATTGCACCTGAATCCCTTTCCCCTTCAATCACGTAAGTCTCCAAGCGCTGCCCCGAAGTGTTACTGACCACGAGCACTTTTTCATAGGGCCACAGATCGACTTTTTCTAGCAGGGATTTGTCGATCGTAATGCTGCCGACGTAGTTCGGACTCGCCTGGGTCACCACGGCCTGATGAATTTTCGCTCTCAGTACCCACCTCATGTTTTTCTCCAATGTCTATGATGTTAAGCTCCGATGCCAGTCTAGAGAAAAAGGTAGGCACTATGATTAAAGTTTGAGTGATAAAGGCCAGCTGCTCAGGCAGCTTTAACTGCTTATGGGGAAGCGATCGAGAATTAATATTGCAGATTTGCTGTACAACCAACCTGCATACAGGTTGATTGTACTTCCCTCAATACAAGGGCTTCAAGTTGTTTTCGCACGATCGCACGAAAATTCTATTAGATCTGTCCGAGAACTGGAGTGGAAGCCCCCAGGAGGGGGGCTTCCACTCCAATTTCCGAATGAGTCTATTAACATAGCCCTACGAAAATGGATTAGGACATCGAAAAAGACTCAAAGCGATTTTCCCTTCTGCCCTCTGCCCTCTGCCTTCTGCCCTCTGCCCTCTGCCTTCTGCCCTCTGCCCTCTGCCTTCTAATATCATACCAATACCTGATTCAGACACGCTTCCAGCTCTTGAGCAAGAATCTGGACATGAGGCGATCGCATCATCTCATAATGGTCGCCCGGAATCGTACAGATTTCCAACTCACTGGTCGTTAACGCACTCCACCCCCGATCGTCTGCAGACGATCGAGAACAAAACAGGACTACCCGACCGGAATAAGACTGGGGCCGATAGCCTGCCAGGGCCATGCGATTGGCTTTAAAAACCTGGAACACGTGACGCATTTGCTCCATACCCACTTCTGGCGGCAAAAGATGCAAGCGCTTAGCTGCCGTGAAGATGGATTGCAATTGTTCCTCCGGTTGGAGGCGTTCGAGATCGGGAGTTGCAATCGGCAGTTCCACACCAAACAAACCCGCTAAATCCGCCGCTAAAGACTCCGTCAGGGTTGCCCCATCGATCTCTTCTATCACCGACGTTGCCCTGGGTGCATAACTATCGATTAACGCCACCAGCGCCACGGTTTGCCCCACACTTTGCAACTGTTGCGCCATTTCCCACGCGATCGCACCCCCCATCGACCAACCGGCCAAATAGTACGGCCCATCAGGTTGAACCGTCTGCAATGCTTCGATGTAAGTCGCCGCCATCGCTTCTATTTGGGTGAAAGGTTCTCGCTCGCCAGATAATCCCAGAGACTGCAAACCATAGAGCGGTCGATCGTTGCCCAGATGACGAGCCAATTCTGCATAGCAGAGAACGTTGCCACCAATGGGGTGAACGCAGAACAATGTCGGCAACTCTCCTGCAGTTTGAATCGGCACCAGGGGAGAAGAGAGACCAATCGGGTTGCGGGCATTGAGCAAGCTGGCCTGACCTTCAATCGTCGGCTCGGTAAACAGCGTCACCAAGGGTAGATGAATGCCCAACTGCTGCTCGATGCGAGCCATCAGACGAACAGCTAACAAGGAATGACCGCCCCATTCAAAGAAGTTATCTCGCACGCCTACAGAAGGAGTGTTAAGCACGTCAGACCAGATTTGTACCAGTTGTAGTTCCAGGGTATTGCGAGGTGCGATCGCATCCCTTTCTCGATCGGTCGCATCGGGTGCGGGTAGAGCACGGCGATCGATTTTGCCATTCGGCATCAGCGGGATGGCGTCCAAAAAGACAAACACAGCCGGCACCATGTAGTCAGGGAGCTTGGTTTTCAGAAAGCGACGCAATTGAGCGTTGGTCTCCGACTGGCCATCAGCCATCGCCAGTTCTTCGTCCTTGGAAACGACATAAGCAACAAGACGTTTGTCCCCTGGAGCGTCTTCGCGGACAATAACGACCGCTTCGCGCAAGTCGGGGTGTCGGGCTAGCGTGGCCTCGATTTCCCCCAGCTCGATGCGGAAGCCTCGGATTTTGACCTGGTTGTCGATGCGACCGATAAATTCAATGTTTCCATTGGGGAGATAGCAAGCTAAATCGCCCGTTTTGTAAAGAGAATCTGATTTTGGATTTTGGATTTTGGATTTTGGATCGAGAAAAGGGTTAGGGATGAACTTTGCTTCGGTGAGTTCGGGGCGGTTGAGATAGCCTCGAGCTAACCCCACGCCACCGATATAGAGATCCCCCACTACGCCAATGGGGACAGAATGGAGATGGCGATCGAGTATATAGATTTGGGTATTGGCAATCGGACGACCGATCGGCACGGAGGCATCTTCGTTGTCCTGCCAATCTGCAGCACTGACCGGACAAACTGTTGACCAAACTGTCGCTTCGGTTGGACCATACAGGTTCCAGAGAGAAGCCCCTTTCCCCGACAAATCTGCGGCCAATTTCGCAGATAAGGTTTCGCCACCACAGAGCATTTTCAACTGCGGATTTCCCTGCCAACCCGCTGCCAACAGCATCTGCCAGGTGGCGGGAGTCGCCTGCATCGCAGTTGCACCAGACTGTTCCAGAATCGATCGCAGACGGTTGCCATCAGCAGCCACGTCTCGGCTCGCTAAGATAACCTTTGCCCCCACGATCAAGGGTAAGTAAATCTCAAGGGCTGCAATGTCAAAACAGATCGTTGTGACGGCCAGGAGCGTGTCAGCCCCAGTTAACCCAGGTGCGTTTTGCATGGAATAGAGAAAGTTGACCAGAGAGCGATGGCAGATTTCTACCCCTTTGGGTTTTCCCGTCGAGCCAGAAGTATAAAGGACGTAGGCTAAGTGGTCGGGTTTTGCTTTGACGGATGGATTGTGGGTGCTGTAGGTCGAGATCGATGGCCAGTCATGCGCTAAACAGACAACGCGATCGGGTAAGGATGGCAATTGAGCTGTTAAGTCGTTCGTCGTCACTAGCACCGCCGCTTGCGAATCAGACAGGATATAAGCGATGCGCTCTAGTGGATAATGCGGATCTAAAGGGACATAAGCTCCACCTGCTTTGAGAATTCCCAACAACCCGACGATCAGGTCAACAGAGCGATTGACGCAGATGCCCACTAGCACGTCTGGGCCGACTCCCAGGCTGTGTAGATAATGGGCTAGTTGATTGGCCCTGGCATTTAGTTCTTGATAGGTCAGGTGTTCGTTCTCAAAAACGACTGCTACAGAATCAGGATTCTGCTTCACCTGCTGCTCAAAGCACTGGTGGAGGCATCGATCTTGAGGATACTCTGCCTGGGTGTCGTTCCAGTCTATGCAGACCTGATGGTGTTCGGATGGAGTCAGTAAAGGCAGCTCGCTCACCCGCGTTTGAGGATTGGCGGCGATTGTTTCCAGTAAGAGGGTGAAATGGTTCAGCATCTGGTGGATGGTTGCCGCTTCAAATAAGTCGCGGTTATATTCCCAAAATCCGCTCAGTCCAGAAGCTGTTTCTTCCATGGACAAGAACAGGTCAAATTTGGCAATCTCGCTGTCGAGGGGCAACCAATTAAAGGTCACGTCTGGTAATTTTAGCGGTTCCATCGGTGCATTTTGGAGGGCAAACATGACCTGAAAGATGGGGGTGTGGCTGAGGCTGCGTTGCGGTTGCAGGGCTTCCACCAGTTGCTCGAAGGGCAAATCTTGATGGGCATAAGCATCCAGGGCAGTTTGTCGCGCTTGGGCTAATACTTCAGCGAACGTGGGATTGTCTTCAACGGGCGTTGGCGAAGCCTTGTGGATACGACATCGCAGTACCAGCGTATTGACAAAGAACCCAATCAACGGCTCCATTTCGCTACGATTGCGGTTCGCAATGGGGGTTCCAACCAGAATATCCGTTTGACCGCTATAGCGATACAGTAACGTACTGAATGCGGCAAATAGGGTCATAAATAGCGTCGTTCCTGAACGTTGACTCAAATGCCTGAGCTGCTCCGTCAAGTCGACCCCAAACTCAAAAAATACTTTGCTGCCTCGGGACGTTTGTACGCTTGGGCGAGGAAAGTCCGTCGGCAGTTCCAAGAGCGGGGGCGCTCCTGCTAACTGGTGTTTCCAATAATCCAGTTGCGATCCTAACTGTTGGGGTGTTAACCATTGCCGTTGCCAGCCTGCAAAGTCAGCGTACTGGATCGACAGTTCGGGGAGCGGTGATGGCTTTTCGAAGACATAGGCCCGATAGAGCGCTTCCAACTCATGGTAAAAGACCCCCATCGACCAGCCATCGGTAATAATGTGGTGCATCGTCAGCAACAGGACATAATCCTCTGGGGCTAACTGCACCAGGGTCAATCGGATTAAGGGATCGTTGGCCAGATCGAACGGGTGTTGAACGTCGTGTAAACCTAGACGTTGCACTTCTTTCAGGCGTTTCTCCGCTGGCAAATGCTGTAAGTCAATGATGGTTAGCTTTAACTCGAGGGCTGGCGCGATCGCACGCACGGGGAAACCATCCACCGCTCGAAAATTAGTCCGCAATATCTCGTGACGGCGGACAATTTCCTGCACGGCTTGCTGCAGCACATCGACTTGCAGCGCACCCGTTAAGCGCACCCCTTCCAGTTCGTTATAGGTTAAACTGCTCTCTTGCAATCGATCCAGGAACCACAGCCGCTGTTCAGCAAAGGACAGAGTGCTGTCTTTATCTCTGGAGTCCTTATCTTTGGGAATGGGGCGGATGGGCGGTAGTTGCTGAGGAAGACTATTGTGAGTCGCATTGTGAGTCGCATTGTGAGCCGCATTGTGAGTCGCACTGTGAGTCGCGCTGTGAGTCGCGCTGATTATCTCCTGGCTGAATTCTGCTACTGTAGGAGATTCAAACAACCGATGCAACGATAGCTCGATCTTGAACGTATCGCGCACTCGCGAAATCAGTTTAGTCGCCTGGATCGAGTCTCCCCCTAGCAGGAAGAAGTTATCTAAGATGCCCACCTCGTTCAAGCCCAAAATGTCAGTCCAAATATTGAGCAGAATCGTGTCAGTGGGAGTTCGGGGAGGCACCAGTTCCACATCCAAAAGTGCCCGTGACTTCTGATCGGGGGCAGGTAGGGCACGTCGGTCTACTTTGCCGTTTGGGGTCAGAGGCAGTGCCTCTAACAGGACAAAGGCGGCAGGAATCATGTAATTGGGGAGTTTCTCCTGAAGGAAACGGCGTAACTGAGGCACCAATTGGTTATTTTTGGGCCCGGTATAGGGCTGATTGGCATAGGCACTCCAGGGCTTTAGTCCGTTGTTCTGCCTGGAAGTCGTGGCGCTATCGACAATCATGTCGGTCATCATGTCGGTTCCCTGACGCAGGAATACGACATCATAGCAACCATCGGCACCGTCTCCCAACCAGGTTGTCTGCACCTGATAAGGCATCTCAGATGCCAATGCATACCAGTCTTCCGGTTGTATACCTTCTTGCAAAATGCTGGCCCGCAGTTCCCCCACGGTTGGCGGACAGGCGGGACTGGCTAACTGTTCTATGGCCTTGATATCTGACCAGATTCTGGCATTGGGGACGTGGCTAACAATCAGCATTTCGGGTAAGTTTTCAAGCAGTTGCTGGCGGATCGCGGCGACGCTCAACTGCCCCTGTTGCCAGTTGAGATATTGCGGTTGAGGTGCAGCTTGTTGAGGTGCAGTTTCAGGAACAGTCTTGCCGATGTGGAGAACGACATCGTAGCGGAAGCACGTCAATTCGTTTTGGTAGCGTCCAGGCTTGAGTTGAATTTCAACCCGACTAATTTGCGGCAAGTGCGCCTTGAGTGCGGTGAAGAATGCGGGATCGATATTCATTTTTTTGTCTTTTGCCACCCGATCCTGGATGCGGCGCCGCAATTCTTCGGTCGACAGCAGGTCGGGGGCTTGATAGAGCTGCACTGAGGTATGAAATGCTTCTAGTAAGGGCAAACTCAGAGTATCTCCTAGCCAAATCGCCCCGCCAGGTTCGACCTTGGTGACGAGGTTTTCCAAGACGCGCACCAGATAGTCCATGTTGGGGAACATGGAGATGACGGAATTAATGATGATGGTGTCGAAGCTCTCCTCTATCCCGTCCAGGTTGTCGGCTGGTGTTGGGCGGAGGGTGACGACAGGCGCAAGACTGCTGCCAAGCACCTGCTGCTCAATATAGCGGATTCCCTCTGCAGCAATGTCGGTTCCGTAGTAGCGATCGCAGTGAGGGGCGATGCGGAAGAGCAACATGCCGGTTCCACAACCAATTTCCAGCACTCGTTTTGGTCGCAACGCGAGAATCCGTTTGACCGTCTGCTCAACCCATTCCTGCACCTGCACTTGAGGAATTGTCTTGCCGGTATAGCTGTCGTTCCAGCCGCCAATGTGGAGGGCAGCATCCCAGTCCTGGGCTGGTTTTTTGTAGGCTTCGTCCCATAGATTGCCCCATTGCTGAACATGATCGTCTTCGCTGGTGTTGGGTAAGTCAGATGTTTCGGGCACGATATAGGCAACCAGACGTTTGTGGTTGGTGATATCTTCTCGTGCGATCGCAACGGCTTGACCCACTGCAGGGTGTTGGCTGAGCGCAGCCTCAATTTCTCCCAATTCGATGCGAAAGCCACGTATCTTCACCTGGTTGTCAATACGACCGATAAATTCGATGTTACCATCTGGTAAGTAGCGGGCTAAGTCGCCTGTTTTGTAAAGACGATCGGATTTTGTATTTTGTATTTTGTATTTTGGATTAAAAAATGGGTTGGGAATGAACTTTGTTTCGGTAAGGTCAGGGCGGTTGAGATAGCCCCGCGCTAACCCCGCACCGCCAATATGGAGTTCGCCTGGAACGCCAATCGGTACGGGTTGAAGTTGTTCGTCCAGTAAAAAGACCTGGGTGTTGCTGATGGGTCGCCCGATCGGGATCGATGGTATGGATTCCGGAAGATTCCTGGGAATGGGATAACAACAGGTAAAGGTTGTGCCTTCGGTTGGCCCGTAGCCATTGATCATTTGCACCAATGGTAATGCAGATTGAGCTTTGAGAATGTGTCGCACAGAAAGAGCTTCCCCTCCTGTGAGCAGTTGCTGAATCCCCAACAAGGTTTCTGGACAATCGTCGATGATGGTGTTAAATAATGCTGCTGTGAGCCATAAGGTAGTAATCCCATGTTTTCGGATCGCGTTGCCTAAATCTTCGGGTGTGGGAATTTTGGCGGGTAATAAAACGCACTGTGCACCATGCAATAAAGCCCCCCAAATCTCGAATGTAGATGCATCGAAGGAAAGGGGCGCGGCTTGCAGTAATTTTTCTTTTGCGCTCAAATTAACGTAGTTGACGCCAAAGAGCAGACGGATAACCCCTCGGTGGATGGCGGCAACGCCTTTGGGGAGACCTGTAGATCCGGAAGTATAGTTAATGTAGGCCAAGTTATCTGGCGTGACAGGGACGCCCAGATTCTCGGTTTTCTCGGCTGCGATCGCGTTCCAACCGCGATCCAAACAAATGATTTTTGTCGCGTTTTCAGGCAGTTTTTCCAGCAGTCTTTCCTGCGTCAGCAACACTGAGATTGCTGTATCTTCAACCATAAAGGCAAGACGCTCTTGCGGATAGGCTGGGTCTAAAGGGACATAAGCCCCTCCTGCCTTGAGAATGCCAAGCAGAGCAATAACCATCACCAGAGAACGCTCAACACAAACCCCCACTAACACATCTGGTCCTACATCCAATCCTTGCAAGTAGCGAGCGAGCTGGTTCGCGCTTTCGTTTGCCTCCCGATAGGTGAGCTGTCGTTCTTCGAAGATGATTGCTACTGCATCGGGTGTCTGCTCCACCTGGGCTTCAAACAACTGATGGATGCAGCGATCCTGGGGATAGTCTGCGGCAGTATTGTTCCAGGACACCAATAACCGATTGCGTTCTTGTTCTGTCAGCATAGGCACTTTTCTACTTAACCAGGCACCAGAGACAGATTAGCTTCATTTTGGGTCGAACACCACCGGGTTGAATCATTCAAGCCAGTATAAGGAACGCCCGATCTCCCCTAAATGCATGTTTTTCAAGTTAATGGTGAGTAGAATGGTGCTTAGGGACTGTCGAAAAATAAATGCATACTTTCCAGCTCGCACAATCATTTCTTTCTGACCACAAAGGCACAAAGGACACAAAGCTTGCTTCGCGAACTTTGTGCCTTTATGGTATAATTTATCCGATTTAATTGTCGTTCAATTGTCAGAGGATGCTTCCAGATCGACAGTGTGAAATCATTTTTGTACAAAGCCCTACTTCAGGTAACCTTTCGCGTAGTGGTGTGACACGCCTAAAATTGTACAAATTCGTAGTTGGCACTTTAGTGCTGCCGAGGTCTATCGAGTAAGGATTATAGCCTTTTCGACAACCTAACTCTATTGCAACAAATTAGCGATGTTAGACCAGTAGTGGACTGGCATACCTGAAATGGTGCCTTAGAATTCCCAGAACTCTTCGAATTTGGCGGGCAGTGCCCGCCCTACCTAATGCATGAAATTAGCGGTGTTAGACCAGTAGGGTGAGAATTGCTCTTGAGCGTTCAAGAGTTGCGATCGGCAATATGACTGCTGCGCGATCGGCTCTCTCTTCAATGCGATCGCGCCTGAAAAACGCTTCTCATCAATCCTTCATGCAAAAACAACCCCACCACAAATGCTGGAAAAATTTCGTATAGAACATCGCTGTAGCCTAAAATGCGCCAGACGATTGTAGTGGTTAATCCAGCCAGCATCGTTGCACTTAAGGCCAGGGAATTTGTCCGTCTTTTGAGCAACGTAATCAGCATCGCTGGGCCAATAGAACCTGCTATAGCCCCCGCAGCAAATAGCACCAGAGAAAACACCGTGGAGAAAACATTCATCGTTGCCATGACCACAAAAATGCCAACGAACAGGGTTACCGTTCGATCGTAGTTCACGCCATATTTCCGGGACATTTTGCGATGAAAGGCAGGTGCAATATCTCTCCCCAACGCGCTCGAACACACCAGAAGTTGGGAATCTGCTGTGGAGGCAATGACAGAGAAAACGCCTGCCAGCACAATCCCAACTAAAACGGGCGGAAAATTTTGCATCGCATAAAAGGGCAAAACTTGTTCGGGGTCGTCAATTGCAGGAATCAATGCCCGACAGCTAATGCCAAACAACAACATTGCAATCCAGGTCGAATAGCCATATACCAGGTATGTCCACCGCGCTTGTCTGGTTTCCTCCGGACTGCGACCAGCCAGGAATCTAACCAGGATCTGGGGCTGCGAGAGATTAATTGCAAAGCCAAAAAAGAAGAAACCTACCATCAAAGCCAGTAATGTCCAGGGGGTAAATCCAGCTGCGAGCTGGGTTAGATTCGGGTCGATATCATGAAGCGTTGCGAGAATGGCGGGCACCCCACCCCCAGCAATTATTGCTGCAGCCAGCATACCAAAAGAAACAAACATGACTACAAACGCCTGTACGACATCCGTCCAGATCGAGGCTCTCAGCCCGCCAGTGACGCAGTAGATCATAATCGAGCCAGCAGCAATCAAGGCCCCAATCTTAGGATCGACGCCAAAAAACACATCCAGAGTCTTGGCCGCCGCCGCAAATTGCGCAGAGGTATAGGCTCCAACAAAGACAAGGGTTATTAGCGCCACAATCAGCGCAATCAGGCGTCTGCCTGGAGGCGTTTTGACCGTTGCACCCAGAAATTCGGGAACCGTTTGGGAGTCTTGCTCGACAGAAAGCCGGTTAATTTTATCTGGGAAAAATGACCAGAAGACAAAATCACCCAGAAGGGTCGGCATAACCAGTAAAAGAGAGGAAATACCTGTGGTGTAAGCTACTCCCACAGCTCCAATCATAATCCAGCCGCTGTTCGCCGTTGCCCCAGCACTCAACCCGACAAAGACTTTGCCAAAGGAGCGATTGCCCAGCAGGTAATCGGTTTCTGTATTGTTGGAGGCGTGAGCTGCCAGGGCACCAATCCACAAAAAAATAGCAACGAAGACAGCAAAGGTGATAATTGTAATCGTAGAATTCATTACCGATTTTTCCCTGGCAATACGTCATTGGGCATGACAATCTCTTGATGTTCTCCAAAGGCAATAGCAACATTTTTCAACCCGACAGCACCAAGTCGTTTGCACATTGTTGTGTAGCTTTACCTGACGCTGAGTTCCATGTTGGATTAACTCAGAGGATGTTTGGAAAGTTCTGAGATGGGTAGCAAAACACTTCAGATCTCCCTAAACAAAAAGGACTTTCGACCGTGATTTCCCCTTTTTTAGGCTACGGTGTACACACATCTCGAACAAAATGGATTCATTAAGCTTGAAAGCTTCTCCAGACGGCGAATTTTAAAGTTTAATGTCTGCATCTCTGTTGTGAGTCTGTTTCTAAGCATTGGTTGCTTGCGATCGCAAGGGTTTTATCCTCTTGCCTTGCGATCGCACTAACACTCATGACAAACCCGCCGCCAGTATAAAGCACAATGATTATTGAATGCAAAAGCCTGATGACAATTATGCATTGGCACACCTATCCTGGCCATTTCATCAATAGACCTGCCCGAGAACTAGAGTGGAAGCCTCCCTCCGGGGGGCTTCCACTCCAATTTCCGAATGGGTCTAATCCATTTCCCCACTTCATCCTGTGGGATCCCAAAATACTCCAAGTCGTGTATAGAATTGCTGTTGCCCTGCAGTCGAACAGCAGATGCCAAATTTTTGAAGAGAACAACTGCTCCAGTGTGCCAATCAGGAAAACGTCTGTCCTATTGTGCTAATCCTGACGTATATCGTAGATAATTGGAAAATCTCCCAGGATGAAAAATTAGCTTCCTTTTAACAGCAATGATGAGTAACGCTCAGCTAATCTCAGTAGATAGATTGTCTTCTTCGCAACGAGAGGCCATGTATGTTTTGTTATCTACTCATTTTGAGGGAGTCAAGCTAGCAGTCTTTGAAGCAGACTTGCATGAAAAAAATTGGGTCATCCTGATCGAACAAAACGGCGTGCTTAAAGGCTTTTCTACGCTGCTTATCTATGAAACGGAGTTTGCCAGAGAGCGCCTCAGCGTTGTCTACTCAGGAGATACCATCATGGATCCAACAGCCTGGTCAAGTTCAACCTTATCAAAAGCCTGGATTGCCTCCGTCAGGCAGCTACGCCAATTCTATTCCCAGGGAAAACTTTACTGGCTGCTGATTTCATCGGGGTACCGAACCTATCGTTTCCTACCTATTTTCTGGAAGGAATTTTATCCCCGCTACGATGTCAAGACTCCAGAATATTTCGAAACGCTGATGAAATTTCTTGCCCGCGATCGCTTTGGCGAAAGCTACAACGTCAGCACGGGCATCGTCCGCCTCTCCCATCCTCAAGTTTTGCAAGTTGAGCTGCGTCACATTCCTCCAGAGCGCTTCAAAGACCCACACATCCGCTTTTTCAATCTTCGGAACCCCGGTCACATGCAAGGAGACGAACTTGTGTGTCTGGCTGAGATTTGCGAAGATAATCTGACATCAGCGGGTCGGCGTATGTGGTACTCCAATTTTCAACCTGCAATGGAGATGGAAGCTGCAATTCCCGACAGAGAAGACTTTGCTAACACAACCAAGCGACCGCCCGAAGCCTCTGCTGTCCCCCATCCATTGAGCGCTGTCTAGCCCCTTCAAACTATGCTGGAATCTTACTGGTATATTGCTTGCCAATCTAAAGAACTGGGTCGAAAACCATTTGGGGTCGAACTTCTGCAACAGCCAATTGTTCTGTTTCGGACGGCAAACAACACCATCTCTGCGCTTGAAGATCGCTGTGCCCACCGCAATGCCCCTCTTTCCCAGGGTAAAATTTGCCAGGCTCGCTTGGAGTGTCCCTACCACGGCTGGCAATACTCAATTGATGGCAAAGCAGCCATAATTCCGGCGATGCTAGACTCTTGCCCTATCCCAAACAATCTCTTTATCAAACGCTATCCTTGTCTGGAACAAGACGGTTATGTTTGGGTTTGCCTCTCTGAAAATCCAGCCCAACAAAAACCCCTGGAATTTCCATATCTCAACCAACCAGGCTGGACGAGTTTTCGGATGAAAACTCGCTTTCGTGCAGCGATTGAAACCTGTCTGGAAAATTTTCTCGATTGCCCCCATGCAACTCACGTTCATCGGTTTTGGTTCCGCACTGCCAAAGCCAAAACTGTTAAAGCCATTGTTACCAGCTTATCGGACGGTGCAGTGGCAGAATACTTTGAAGAACCTCGCGAAGATGCATTAGTTTGGTGGTTGTTAACTCGTCAAAAAAGCCAAATGAAACATACGGATCGATTTATTGCTCCGTCTACAAGCCGAGTCGATTATATCTTTGACGATCGCCGCCACTACATTATTACGTCATCTTGTACTCCGATTAGCGATAGTGAAACTGAAGTTTATACCGTCATTAGCTTCAAAGTTCAACCGATTGGATGGTTGATTCGAATCTTTTTTGAACCGTTATCCCGTCTCATTATTGCACAAGACGTAAGGATACTGGATCTTCAACAAGCGAATATTAATCGTTTTGGCAAAGCCGCTTATAAATTTATTCCAGCAGATTTGTTGGCTCCTTACATTGCAAAATGGCGCAAGGCAATCCAGACAAATACATCTCCTCCCAACGCTGGGATAGAACATCAAATTGAACTACAGCTTTAGGGGTCAGGCGTTAGGTATCAGGTGTTAGGTGTTAGATGTCAGGTGTTAGATGTCAGGTGTTAGATGTCAGGTGTTAGATGTCAGATGTTAGATGTCAGATGTTAGATGTCAGGTGTCAGGTATTAGAGTTGAGAATTTAGTTTTTTCTTGATATTCATTTGAACTCGAAACAAACGGATAGACTTCTAGAATCATTGCTTAAGCTTTGTTTCTCAATTATGGCACTCTGAGAATAGAGTAAAACATGACAAAAGGTCAAAAAATATGCAGTCAACCTTTGCCTCCTGCCCGTTGCCTTCTGTCTTCTGCGATATTTTCTGTCCTTTGATCTAGAATGAAATTTCTATAAGAAAACTGGAAACGAAATTCCTATGAAAAAGGTGAATAATCAAAAATTGCGCAAGAATTTTCCTATTTCTATTCGTTCTGCTACTCAGTCTTTAAAGATAGCGTATTGGTCAATTATTATTGCTCTCGTTGCAATTGGGGGAATATTCTACTGGTACCAGAACTATGCCGATGGTTTGGGAGGCAAAATTGCTTTACCTAAACTCATTTGGTTAGCTTATGCATTATGGTTCTGGTATTTTCTGCCGTTATTGCTTGGAGTTGATAGACGCATCAACTCAGCACTCAGAAAAGCATACTGGATATTTTGGAGCAATATGTTAATCCGGGCATTCGTTGAGTTATGGCTAATGTATGGCACTCAGACCTGGCATCCTTATTTGGGTATTACCCATAATTTATTTAGCATTTTTCTAGTTTATAAGCTGCATTCAAGGACTAAAGAATTGGCAGAATTGGATAAAGTTGTCCGGTTTAATTTTCGGATTTCAGGTTCGATTTTTCTACCTGAAAGTTTCTTTGCCTGGTATATGCTTAATTATGTAAACTCAACAGCTGGGCCAGTTTATTTTGTCCCTGATTCAGATCGACATTTTGGCATTATGCTAGTCACATGGATAGTTATACTTGCCTTAACTGCTCAGCAGTTTATCTTTGTAAAAAGATGGCTTTACGTGCGTTCAAATTAATCAATTCTGATCAAAACGTCCTTTAAATATTATGGGTAGTGGTAAACAAGTAAGAATTTTTGAGCGTGCGAGTTCCACACTCGTGCTCAAAAATCCTTACGGATAGAGGACTCCCATATGATGAAATCTCTGGAGAATTGGGACTTAATTCAATCAGCAGCGTTCCCTTATCTGGATAGTTTTTTGGCTGCTTTGCCCAACCCTGTCCTGCTACAGAAAGAATTGCTACAAACCATTTTATTTGCGAACCAGGAGACTGTTTTTGGACGCAACTATCAGTTTGCTTCGATCGGGTCTTATGAGGAATTCTGCGATCGCGTTCCCCTGCAAACCTACGAAGACTTATCTCCCTATATTCAGCGAATCGTAGTCGGCGAGCAGGGCGTTCTGACTGCAGAACCGACAATCGTTTTTGAAATGACTGGAGGCAGCACTCAAGGGCCAAAACTGATTCCTTACACTGCAACTGGATTAGACGCTTTTCGTCAAGCGATTTTGCCCAGTTTGGCCGATCTATTGCACCATCGTCCTAAGATTAAGTTAGGACGAACCTATTGGGCGCTCAGTCCAGTCACTCGCCCGCCAACTCAAACCCCTGGTGGTATTCCGATCGGTCTGCCCAACGATGCGGCATATTTTGGCAAGGATCTGGCGGCCTGCATTGCTGAACTGTTGGCTGTTTCCCCTGCCGCAGTCTCCAATTTAGAGCTGCAGGAATGGCGATATTTGACCGCATTATTGTTGCTGGCAGCTGAGGATTTAAGTTTGATCTCGGTGTGGAGTCCAACGTTTCTGTTACAGTCGATCGAAGCCATGCAACAGGAGCGCGATCGCATTCTCCGGGCCATTGCTGAAGGGTGGGGCAACATGCCTGCTAATCCAACCCGAGCCAGACTGCTGGAAACAGCATTTTCCCATCCAATCCCAGACACCGAAAAAATTTGGCCGCAGCTAGATACGATCAGTTGTTGGACAGATGCGACGGCTAAAGCCTTTATGCCACAATTGCAAACCCTATTTCCCAGGGTTTTTATGCAAGGGAAAGGATTGCTGGCAACCGAAGGAGCAGTCACCTTACCTTTGATGGATTGTACTGCCCCTGTCTTAGCAATTCGGAGCGGTGTGTATGAATTCATTGATGATGAAGATCGGGCTTGTTTGTGCGATCGGTTGGTCGAAGATCGCGTTTATCGGCTGGTGATGACGACACATTCTGGATTATGCCGTTACGATACAGGCGATCGAGTGCGAGTGCGCGGCTGGAAAGCCCAAACTCCCCTGCTTGAATTTGTCGGACGGGCTGGATTAGTCAGCGATCTCTGTGGTGAGAAAATCAGCGAGGACTTTGTCCTCAATCAGTTCGAACGATGCGACAAGCGATCGGGCTTTGCAATGTTGGCTCCCTCGCTGCAGGGAAACCCCCATTATGTCTTATTCCTGGATGCTGGGGAGGAAAATGAGGCGGCTGCGATCGCGTTTTGCCAGCAACTAGAACGTGCCCTGGCCTGCAATCCTCAATATCAATATGCGCGTCAACTCGGGCAATTGGGAACGCTACGTGTCCAGCGGGTGCAGAATCCCCTGGCACGCTATATTGACCGTGCTCTGCAGCGCGGTCAACGATTGGGAGACATTAAACCCCCTAGCTTAAGACTGGAAACCGATTGGGAAACTTTCTTTAAGGCAGAGGGCAAAAGGCAGAAGGCATAAGATAGATAGGAAACCTGAATGGGCAAATCAGTCAAGTCTGGTAGTGGTATAACACGCCTAAAATTGTGTAAATTCGTAGTTGGTACTTTAGTACTGCCGAGGTCTCTCGAGTCAGGATTATAGCCTTTTCGACAACCTAACTCTATTGCACTAAATTAGCCATGTCAGTGCAGTAGAGGGTGTTAGCCGATAGGTGTAACGCACCGCCCCATCTCGTTTAGCGTGGTGCCTTACTATAGCCTATTGGCATGGCTGCGCTAACGCTACACACCCTACACGGAATGGCACTAAAATAAGGGAATAGAAAAAGTTTTCAAGGCTTGATATGAGAAGATCTAAACCTTGAAGAACAAACTACAATGCTCTTTACAATGGCAAATCGAGCCGAAATTCTCAAGCAAAAATTTACCCAGAGTTTAGGACTGCCCTTCTGTGACTTGTTGTCTTAGTCTGAGATTGAGCAAGTTCTAACTGAAGAAAAGGTGTACTACCAAAATTGCCTGTACACTCCCGTGGTCACCCTGGGGGCGTTTCTATCCCAAGTCCTAGAACCAGACAAGAGTATGCGCAAGGCAGTCAGTCGTGTCATTGCCTGGTTAAGTCGCACCGAAGCAAAGTCCCTCTTCGAACACCGGAGCCTATAGTAAGGCCCGCAGCCGTCTTCCAGAGAACGTCTTGAAGTGGTTGTTTCTCAAAAGTGTAACTGGGATTGAAGCCCAAGTCAGTGAATCAGACCTCTGGTGCGGTCGTCGGGTGAGAGGTTTGGATGGGACTGGGGTGATTGTCAGCGACACGACAGCAAACCAGGCTGCTTATCCCCAGCATTCCAATCAACGGGAAGGTTGTGGCTTTCCCCTGATCAAAGTGGTGGCGATGTTTTCGTTGTGTACTGGAGCCGTTTTAGAGGTGATGCTGGCTCCATTGAATACCAGTGAATTAGTCCTGGCCCACACCCTTTATCAACAGCTTCAGCCTGGGGATGTGGCCCTAGCTGACTCCGCCTTTGGCAACTTTGCAGATATGGCACTTGTGCAACAGGATGGAGCGGATGCGGTTTTCCGTAAACACGCATGCCCGCAAAACAGACTGCCGACGAGGTAAAAACCTGGGGATTGCCGACCATATCGTCACTGGGTACAAACCCCGGCAACTGCAGTCGATGAGTGCGGCAGCCTTGGCAGAGTTACCGGAAACCCTCAAAGTGAGGGAGATTCATTTTCAGGTCTACCAGAAGGGGTTCCGCCCCAAAGAGATCGCGGTTGTGACTACTTTGTTGGATCCCAAACAGTTTCCCAGAAAGAAGTTGGCCCAACTCTATCAACAGCATTGGCAAGCAACAGAAGTGAACCTCAAACACCTCAAGACCAGCTTGAAAATGGAAATGCTTCTGGGTAAAACCCCCGAAATGGGGTAGTCCTCCAATAGTAAGGATGTGTATGACGTTCAGGCATAGAACTATGGATGGAGAAAGCGAGCTATGTTGAGGATAGGAAAGAAGCATCATCTATAATGGAATGGCACTGAAATAAGCCAAATCATGCAGTCAGCTTGGCCTTGAGCACAGAACGAGGCTGACGCATTCGGGGATAATTCTTCGGTCTACGTTTTTTCACTCTCGGTTCAACCCGATTGGGCCGCA